>Ga0210057_1002886_pt1 | contig 24130 bp, 23 predicted proteins | sample CryGeyCG2114_010_2_FD_183968 | JGI IMG/M metagenome (GOLD analysis project Ga0210057, IMG submission 183968) | Groundwater microbial communities from aquifer - Crystal Geyser CG10_big_fil_rev_8/21/14_0.10 (SPAdes) (version 2) | ecosystem: Environmental > Aquatic > Deep subsurface > Groundwater ...
GTACCCGAAGTCTCTACATAAGTAGGGCCTAAGGTAAGCTCGATGACAGGGACTAAGTCGTAACAAGGCACGGCTAGCGGAAGCTGGTCGTGGAATAATTCAATTTGAAAATTGGTCTTCTGGTTTCAATCAGAAGACCTGATTGAGTCGGTATTGTGTAGCTCAATTGACTACACAATGGACAATGATTCTTCGTCCTAAAAAGAATATGACACGAGGCAAAGACCCGAGTTAAAAAAGCCCGCCTGTATCAGCTATGCTGAAAGTATTGCGGGCAGGAACGAAACAAAACAAAGAACAGTAAAAACACTCCGATTTAGATCGGAGTGTTTTTGTTTTGGTTTAAATTTGATATCATTTAAGTATGGATAAAAAAACAGTTGGTATTCTCCGTGGTGGTCCGGAAGGAGATTATTATATATCTTTGTGTGAGGGCGGGGAAATTCTCTCTCATATTTTTGAAAATCTAAATGAACGCTGGAAAGCAGTAGATATTTTTATTGATCGAGATGGTGTTTGGCATTTAAATGGATTTCCAATTGAACCAACTATACTCCCAGAAAAAATTGATTTAGTTTGGAATACTGCGCATCATAGTTTAGTAAATATTTTAAATGAATTATCAATTCCAGTAATAAATATTTCTGCATTGAATTCGCTCTTGCGAAATGATTCTGAGGTGTTGGCGGAACATGTTAAAAGTTTTGATTTAAAGATACCTCAAAAAATTATTTTACCTTCTTATCAAGGAGATTTTGATGGTCCTAAAGATTTATATGTAAAAAGAAAAGCCAAAGAAGTGTTAAGTAAATTTTCTGCGCCTTGGATTGTGAAATCTTTCACCTCTGATTCTAATATGGCTATCCATTTAGTAAAAACTTTTCCAGAATTAATACGAGCTATAGGAGATGGGGTGGATCATAATCAAAGTATTTTAGTGGAAGAATTTATTTATGGTAGAAATATTGATACTCATTCTGTCGGAGGATTTCGAGATGAAGGTATTTATGTTTTTCCTCCACAAAATGTGAATAAAGAAGAAAAAGAAATTATTACTCAGATGGCGCACGACCTACATGAGCACTTAGGGGTAGAGCATTATCTAAAATCCACTTTTGTGATTCATCCCAAGCGCGGAATTTTCATCACTGAGATGTCTTTTTCTCCGGACTTAAAACCAGATTCTCATTTCCATCAGATTTGCGAATCCGTTGGTGCCAAAGCGCACCATATAATTGAGCATATTTTGAAAAGATCTTTAAACTAATACTTTTATTTGCTATAATCTAATAGTCTATTGTTTTTATCTGTGGCGGGTTATCGCACTCACATAGGCACATATGTTGGAGTTTCGCCATAACCCGCCTCAAGTGAAAATAATTATAGAAAAAGTTCACAAAATTTGTGGACTTTTTCTTTCTTTAAAAAACAAAAATCAATTTTTATAATGCACGGATATTTTTTTACTAAAAAATTCCTCGAGTTCGCGCCATCGCGCTCGCTAGTCATTATAAAAACTATTTTTGTTTTTTAAATTAAAAAGTTATCCACAGTTTTACGTAAAAACTATTGTTTTGTGTTTCATTATGCGAGATAATTAATATGTTCCCGCAATAATAATTAAAAATATTTTTCTTAAATTTATTTTTGAAAATATTTTTAGGTCGTATTGTTGCAAACTACAATTAATAATTTAATTTTCGCGCGCGCGATAAATATTATGGCAGCAAAAAGAAAAGCAAAAAAGAAAGTTGCAAAGAAGCCAGCAAAGAGAAAGGCAGCTAAGAGGAAGCCAGCAAAGAGAAAGGCAACCAAGAAGAAGCGAGCTTAGTTCTCTTTTTCTCACTTACAAAAAACCCCGCTTCGGCGGGGTTTTTTGTACTTCATTTTCACTCGCGAATAGTCCAATTTGTGCTAATATATTAACTATGTCCTTATTTGATAAGATTTTTGGTGATACAAGTTCAAAATTCATCAAAAAACATAATAATTTGATATCTAAGATAAATGCGCTAGAAGAAAGTGTTTCTCTGTTAACCGATGCTGATTTTCCAAAGAAAACTCTTGAATTTAAAGAAAGATTAAAAAAAGGGGAAACCCTAGATGATCTTTTACCCGAAGCGTTCGCTTTAGTACGTGAAGCTGCTAAAAGAAATTTAGGAGAACGACATTACGATGTTCAATTAATTGGAGGTATCACTCTGCATTCCGGAAAAATTGCTGAAATGAGAACTGGTGAAGGAAAAACTTTAGTAGCAGTGTTGCCGGCTTATCTTAATGCTTTAACTAGTGAAGGAGTTCACGTTGTTACGGTAAATGATTATCTTTCACGTGTGGGTGCAGTGTTAATGGGTCAAGTATATAATTTTTTAGGATTGAGCGTAGGTGTAATTAATTCTCAAAATGTTTCATATCTTTATGATGGAAAACACACTGAAGCTGATCAAGAACGTGATCAAGTTGGAGAATATAAAATTATTTATGAATTTTTAAAACCCTGTACTCGTAAAGAGGCATATCAAGCAGATATTACTTATGGCACCAATCATGAATATGGTTTCGATTATCTACGTGATAATTTAGTTAACTCTGTCCAAGATTTGGTGCAACGAGGTCATAATTTTGCCATTGTTGATGAAGTGGACTCTATTTTAATTGATGAGGCTCGTACACCCTTAATTATTTCTTCAGCTTCTTCCGATTCTGGTGATTTTTATATAAAATTTGCAAATATCGCTAAACAACTTAAACGAGATGTAGATTATAAAGTGGACGAACAGTTTAAGGCGATTAGTTTGACCGACGAGGGTATTACTAAAGCAGAGCAATTACTAGGGATAAGTAACATTTATACCGAAAAAGGTATTAAGTATGTGCATCACCTGGAAACTGCTGTGAAGGCTCAAGCTATTTTTGAACGAGATAGAGATTATGTGGTCAAAGAAGGAGAAGTAATTATCGTAGATCCATTTACTGGCCGATTACAACCTGGGCGACGTTGGTCTGAAGGTATTCATCAAGCCATTGAAGCTAAAGAAGGAGTGAAAATTGAAAAAGAAACTCGCTCTGCGGGCTCAATCACTTTTCAAAATTATTTTCGGTTTTATAAAAAACTCTCTGGTATGACTGGTACTGCATTTACCTCATCGGAAGAATTTTTAAAAGTTTATGGATTGGATGTGATAGTTATTCCAACCCATCGTCCGATTGTGCGTATTGATAATCCGGATTTAATTTTTCAAAATACTAAGGGTAAACTAGAAGCTATTGCTAATAAAGTAAAAGAATTAAACGCTAAAGGTCAACCGGTTTTAATTGGTACTATTTCTATTGAACAGAATGAAATGCTGTCTGTTTATTTAAGACAAGCTGGCGTGCCTCATATAATTTTGAATGCTAAAAATCATGAAAAAGAGGGAGAAATAATTGCTCAAGCAGGTAAAAAGGGAGCAGTGACAATTGCTACCAACATGGCTGGTCGTGGAATTGATATTAAGCTTGGCGGTAATCCTCATACCCCAGAAGAATATGAAGAGGTAAAAAGCTTAGGTGGACTTTTTGTTTTAGGTACAGAAAGACATGAAGCGCGTAGAATTGACAATCAGCTTCGTGGACGTTCTGGCCGACAGGGAGATCCCGGTGAAACACAATTTTATGTTTCCTTGGAAGATGATTTGATGCGAGTTTTCGGTTCGGAGAGAATTCAAACCATGATGGGGCGTTTTGGAATTCCAGAAGACCAGCCGATTCAAAATCGTTTCATTAATCGATCACTAGAAAGCGCTCAAGCAAAAATTGAAGGTTTTCATTTTGATGCTCGTAAAAATACTTTGGAATATGATGATGTCATGAATCATCAAAGAAATATAATTTACAAACGACGCCAAGAAATGCTTTATGCTGATAAAGAAAAGATAGAAGCTTTTCTAGTAAAGGTGGCGGAAAATCGAGAAGGTGCCGATAAGATAGTTAATGAAAAAAGAGAAAAGATGGGTGGGGAACAATTTTTTGAAACAGTAAGACGTATTGTGCTTTATGCGAATGATGCGCTTTGGATGGAACACTTAGAGGCGATGGATTATTTGCGTTCTTCGGTCAATTTACGAGCTTACGGTCAGAGAGAGCCAATTGTGGAATACAAAAGAGAGGGTTTGCAAATGTTTAAGACGATGGAAGAGACCCTTAAAGAACAAGTTTATTCATTAATATCTTCCATTAATACTGAAAATATTAAATTAGAGAAAGAAAATGAATCATCCAAACAAGCTTTGGTTGTTAGTCACAATGAACCAAAAGAATTTTCAGATACTAAAAAATCCGTAGGTCGCAATGACCCTTGTCCTTGCGGGAGTGGTAAAAAATACAAAAAATGCCATGGGAAATAAATAGACAAGTCATATATATTTAATGTTGTAGTTATACTATAAAGTAATGCGGTCGTCTTGTTTTGTAGTATAATAGAAAAGTGGATACAAATATTGATTTTAAAAAAGCTATTTTGACGACTATTGCCACTACTGGAATTTTAGCTATGGCTATTCTTGCACCAAATGCTATTCAGGCCCTAAAGCCATTTTTAAAAAATAAGAAGAAATATAATTTAAAATATTATTTAACTCAAAAAACAAAGAAATTAATAAAAGATGGGTTTATAAAAACAGAAACCAAGAATGGAAAACAATTCCTTTCGTTGACTAAAAAGGGGGAACGCAAATTACTTCATTATCAAGTTAAAGAAAAGAAAAAAATTAAATGGGATGGAAAATGGAGAGTGGTTGTTTTTGATGTTTGGGAGAATGCTCGATCTAAAAGAAATCTTTTAAGAAATGAGATAAAAGATTTTGGTTTTATTCAACTGCAACGCAGTGTTTGGATTTATCCTTATAGTTGTGCAGAGTTTATTGAGCTTTTGAAAACTGATTTATCTTTTGGTAAGAATATAAGATATATGGTGGTACAAAAATTAGATCATGATAAAAATCTACGGAAATATTTTGGTTTAATATAATTTAATAAAAATCTATAAATACTATAAAATGATGCGGTCGTCTTGTTTTGTATTATGGGTGATTTTATAGTATTATTATAAAATATAAAAAAATGTCACGGACGGTAACAACACTTTGCATAATACATCAGCATCCGAAAATTTTGCTCGGGATGAAGAAGCGGGGGTTTGGGGCCGGGCGCTGGAATGGTTTCGGTGGGAAAATTACCGAAGGCGAGAGTATAGAAGAATCTCTGGTAAGGGAAATTAAAGAAGAAGCGGGAATTGAATTAAGTAATTTTGAAAAAGTAGGATTGTTGGAATTTGAGTTTGCAAAAAATGGCGAAATAGTAGAAGTGCATTTATTTAAGACAAGTAATTTCAACGGAGAGCCTGAAGAGAGTGAAGAAATGAAACCACAGTGGTTTCATATTGATGAAATACCATTCTCTGAAATGTGGCCTGATGATTTGCATTGGATGCCACTTTTCTTACGGGGTGAAAAATTTAAGGGTAGATTTCTTTTTGGTGAGGGCGATGTTATATTAGAACAGAAGTTAGAAGTAGTGGAAAAGATATAATTTTTATGAAAAAATTTAAAATAATATGGTGGCGGATTAAGTCAGTGTGGGCAATATATCGTTTTGGTCATCCATCAAAAAAAATAAAAGTTATTGGGGTGACCGGTACGAACGGCAAGACCACAACCGCTACTTTGCTTTATCAGATAGCCACTAGGCTTGGTTTTAAAGCGGGACTTATTAGTACAGTTGAAAACATAATTGGAGATAAAAAAATCGGAGCAACTCACACTACACCTGATTCTGTTTCTTTAACCAGACTTTTGAGTGAAATGGTAGATATGGGTTGTGAATATGCTTTTATGGAAGTATCTTCACATGCTCTTGACCAAAATCGTGTTTGGGGAATAAATTTTAGTGGAGGAATTTTTTCAAATTTGACTCATGACCATTTAGATTATCACAAAACTATTGAAAATTATTTTCAGGCTAAGAAGAAATTTTTTAAATTATTATCTCAAAATGCTTTTGCTCTTTCTAATACAGATGACGAGCAGGGAGCTTCTATGTTGCTAGGCATAAAAGCCAGAAAATTTTCTTATGGCTTTAGTGGGGGAGAAAATTTTCACGGGCAAGTTAAAAAAATTGATTATTCTGGCTTACAGTTGATTTTTAATGAGCAAGAGATTAATTCACAACTTTTGGGTAAATTTAATGCCTCTAATCTTTTAGCTGTTTGGAGTGTTTGTAAATTATTAGATTTTGATATGCAGAAAGTTAAAAATATATTGAAAGATATTAAACCTCCTCGTGGGCGTTTTGAACACTTTAAATCCCAAAATGATGTTTTGATTATTGTTGATTATGCACATACTCCTGATGCTTTGGAAAAAGTATTTTCTGCAGTAAACGAAATAAGACAGCCAGACGGGCGAATTATTTCTGTTTTTGGTTGTGGTGGTGACCGTGACCCAATCAAGCGTCCAATTATGGGCAAAATAGGAGCTACTTATTCTGATTTGGCTATTTTTACATCTGACAATCCCAGAAGTGAAAATCCAGCAAAAATTATAGAAGCGATGCAAGCTGACCTGTCATCAGAACTTATACAAAAAGTCGTGGCCATAGAAAACAGACGAGAGGCGATAAAAAAAGCGGTACAAGAAGCCCAAACTGGAGATATAATTTTATGCGCCGGTAAAGGCCATGAAGACTATCAAGAAATAAAAGGAGTTAAACATCATTTTGACGACATGGAAGAGTTTAGAAAATTATTTATCAAATAATTTTGGTATAGATTTTGAAAGCCCAAGTAGGGAACCAGAGGAAACAAGAGCGATTATGTCACCCGTTTTTATTATTTTTTTTAGTATCTTAAGTGCTTCTTTTTCAGTTTTTGCTTTGTGTACTGGAAGATGTTTTTTAATTTCGTGATAAATATCATTATAAGTCAGCTGGCTGTGAGTATTCTTGCCGTGAATAGGTGGGGGAAGTAGGACGACTTCTCCGACATTCTCAAAAACATCTTTGTACCATTTCAATGCCTTATAGTTGCGCCAGGAGAAGGTGTGCGGTTCAAAAACAACCACAATTCTCTTTTTTGGAAAATGTAATTTCAAAGCGTCAAAAATAACACGTGCTTTGTCGTAAGAAGAACCAAAACCTTCATAGGTTGGTATTTTACTTCCAGGGTTTTTTAATTCTATGCGCCTCTTGATTCCTTGAAAGCTAGCTACAGCTCGAGCGAAATCTTTTGCTTTTATTTTTTTGTTTTCTAAAAGCAGGGCGCCAGCACCGATGATGTTCTCTATGTTATGATTGCCCAACAGCCTCGTTTTTAAATTAATGATTTTTTTACTGTAACGCATTAGATCAAAAGAGGTAATTTTACCGTATTTAATATTTTTGGCATACCAACCCTTTTTATTATTTAAAGAATAGCTAATCTTTCTACAATCAATATTTTTAGCTATCTCTTGTACAGCTTTCTCTTTATTGTTGTAAACTAGTAGCCCATTTTCTGGAATTTTTTCTACAAGTTTCTTATATGGTTCTTTGTACAACTTTTCAGTAGGGAACATATTAACATGGTCGTGAGTTACAGAAATCAATAATACTGATGCAGGATTGAAATATAGAAATTTTGAAGTTCTATCCCAGTTCGCTGAAGGATATTCATCTCCCTCTAATACAAAATCTCTTCCCTTACCGAGACGTGATGAGCTTTCCATATTTATCGGTATTGCGCCAATGAAATAAGATGGATCCTTTTTCGCTTTTTCTAACGCATAAGATATAAGAGCAGTACAAGTAGATTTACCATAACTTCCGGCAATTACTATATTTTTAGTTTTTTTTGAAAGCATTGCTAATGCTTCCGGTAGAGACATAATTTCTTTACCAAGATTGAAAGCCCTTTTTGCTTCTTTATTTTTCGCTCTTTTTAGTTCTGAATGGTTACCGATGACTATCAAATCTACATCCTTAGGGATATTATTCACATCATATTTTTTATGAAAATTAATTTTATTTTTCTTCAAATAACCAGCTGTGGGTTCGTAAAAACCACTATCTGAACCGGAGACTATCCAGCCCGACTTTTTGAGCAATACCGCCAAAGCAGACATTCCAGCTCCTGCAATACCTATTAAATGTGCGTGTTTTTTGGTTTTCATTTCTTGTTTCTTTTAGTCGTATTTCTTTCACTGCCTGTGAAATAGCTTTCTAATAATACATTCTTCATAGGTAGTAAAAGTTCACCAAAAAGAATGTTTGATTTTTGGATAAATTTACCTAACTCAATGATATCTATTGGAAAAAGATTTGTTTTTTCAGGAAAAACCCCAGTGGTTAAATTGGCTGTTGGAACTTGTTCTAAGTTATATTCTTTTAAGAATTTTAATTTAGCGAATTTTTTTTGATAAACTGGTAAATATTCAACCTGTGCAAAAGAACCAAAACATTTAAATTGATTTAAAAATGCTAGTGCTAAAAAACTTGTCGCTAAAGATGGACACAGACGACCATCTTTTAATTCTTTTATTAAATCTTCTGGATTCTCTAAATTTATTTCTTTTGTTTTACTTTTCAGAGTGTTTTTTTTAATGAACATATTTTCCATTTGTTCATACTTACCCTTTTTTGTGGGTGTATAAAATACAATTTCATTTCTGAATATCCGAGTGAATTCCTTTCTTGTTTTTGGATCAAAAAATATTTTATAAAAAACGTGATTTTTGTTTTGCAAAACTTGGATTAAATATTCGGTTACTACTTCGTTAATGTCTAAATAAATTAAATTATTCTTTTTTAAAATTTTTCTTTCAATATGTTGACAGGCCAGTAAGGCCCATTTGGTATAAGAACGTCCTTCTTCTGCTTTAGGTAGAAATCTGGAAATTTTGATTGGCAAACTATTTTCTACTTCAATTAATTTTTTAGGAATTATACTTCGATACACTAATCCGTCTTGCATATTGCTAGGGAATAGATTTATTGTTCCCACTTTTTTATTTATTCGCCCAGGTCGGGAATGATTAGAGAAGGGGATACCGGAAAACATACCAACGACATAAAATTCTTTTTCTGGGACTCCTAAGGACCCGAGCCAATTGATACACAACATCCGAGGACTTTCGGTGGCGCCAAGATGGGGAGCTGTTTGTAATACCCGTCTTTTATTTATTGATTTTAATATTTCAATTCTGAGCGCATTTCCCGTTTCTAATCTTCTCAATTCTTTGTCAAAAGCATTTAATAATTCTTTCTCTATTGGCCTCTTGGGTCGCCAAAAATTCAACTCCTCGGAATATTTTAGAGCTGTTTTATTCCAATTTTTCTCTATACATCCCGCCAATCTTACTTTCTTGGCTTTTTTGAGAGTTTTTTCTATATCCTGAATCTTTCTCCTTAGAGTTATTTGCATTCATTTATATTACTTGTTTCATAGCTTATTTGCAAATAGAGAACTATTTTTATCTTGACTTTTTAATAAAAATATGTATAGTATTACACAGTGCAGGTCCACCCACTCACAGGAGATTTACCTATGACCCGCTCGTTCTTTTCCAAGACCCCGTTAGGGATCATCGTCTTCGGTCTCTTCCTGTTCGTCGCCGGCCTCGTCGGTTGCAGTGACGCCACTGGGCCAACGTGGGATGAGGTCCGAGACTTCGAATTCTCGGCGAACATCCAATCGTCTCCGACGACTCCTGGTTCACTTATGGCGAGCCACGAACTTGGGGACACACTGTCTCCATATGAGTTCGTCTGGCTGGGAGACGAGACTCTCTCCAATCGGGCTCCGGCCCACTCGATCGGAGTCTTCAACGGCTTTATTGGGCTCGTGCCTGGGGAGACCTTCGTGTACGAGTTCTCCGTTCTGTGGGTCAACGGAGTCACGGAGAAGCCTCTCAGTTTCTCTCCAATGGTGGCTACTTCGATACACTACTATTCAGGTAGTGAGATCGAGTTGCCCTCAGTCCCAATAAACGGACCTTACGAACTCAAGCAGATAGGGCCCCATCGGTATCGAGTTGAGTTTGTGCTTCCATTGGCTTCCGGTTGGTACAACATGGAGCTGATCTCAGGGGTTACCCTGGGGTGTGTCGCCGAAGGAAGGAAGTCTTTTGTTTTGAAGGATGTTTCCATTTCTGGGGGAGGATTTATGGTCCCCATTTCTATGCCGGGGCAGGTGTTGGTCAACACTGAGTGTCGCGGAGATGTTCCGCAGTACTCGGTGTTGGGTGGCTGAACCGCGCAGGGCGGGGGCCGGAGTATCGGCCCCCGCCCGGTGGGCAAATTTGTACAAATATCTGTTTTTATCAAAGCCGTTCAAGGAAAATCCCATGAGCGGTTTTCCTTTTGTCAATTTTTTATCCCCAGGCCCTAAATTACTCTATTTTTAGCCTTTTTTGTCAATGTGAAAGGGGAGAAATAGCCTTATTTTACAAGCTTTTTTGGGTTTGACATATAAAAAAAGTATTGCATAACTCTTGACTTTTTAATTCAAATATGCTATCATGCCAGCATATCCTTTATATAGGTCTGTAAGTTATTACATACTTTATATATAAGGATTTTTCAGTTCCGACGCCTTTCAGGGTCGGAACCCCGATCTTAAGCGTCGGGGTTTCTAAAACAAATATGGGTTTGGCGGAGCATAACCGCCCTTTATGGAAAATAAAAAATTAATACGTTTCGTAGAAGCTTTGATTCTCTTGCCAATGATCACAACGTCCGGCGGTATTGGAAACATTCCAACACCCAACCCAGACACTAATCAATCTTCTCCATTCGTATTTCTACAAAAACAAAATAATAGAGCTCTTGATTTATTTGCTTTTAACCAAGTTGTAAATGAAGAAACTCAAATCCGCCAGCTGAAAGCCGATGCTATTGATGCCTATTTCCAAGAACGTGGTATGCCATTATCTGGTTTTGGTATGAAAATGGTTTTAGAGGCAGAAAAGAACAATCTAGACTGGCGTCTTCTCCCAGCTATTGCTGTGCGTGAATCCACTGGCGGAAAGTTTGAATGTAAGAAAGTAAAGAATAGCCCATTCGGCTGGGGTTCTTGTAAAATTAATTTCAGTTCCAATGAAGAGGCAATTGAGACGGTCGCTCGAAACCTCGGAGGTAATAATCCTAATACTGCCAGATATTATGAAAACAAAACTACTGAGCAAATTTTACGTGCCTATAATCCTCCACACATAGTGCGTAATTATGTACCGCAAGTTATAAAAATAATGAATACGATTGGAGACTTAGAAGTCACAATTCCTTCTGCTACTTAAAAATAACATACGATATATCGTATGTTATGACTTAAAACTAAAGCATCTCGCGTAGGCGGGATGTTTTTGTTATAATATAGCCATGAAAAATAATAAAGGTTTTATGAGAATAGTAGTAATTATTATAGTAATTTTGGCTGTCGGAGTCATAGCGTATTATACGAGAACAAAAAATACAACAGAAAATAATTATGAAGCGATAGATCAAAATATTCCAGTTGTAAATTCTAACAATCTAAATCAAGATCAGCAAAGTGCAAGTTCCATATTGGGATATATTACTAGCGACCAAGTTGGCCCTTTTAGTACAGGAGAACTGGTTCCAAATCAAACTTTATTATCACAAGCAGGATATTCTATTAGAGAAACAACGATTTTTCCTGAAGGAATGCAAACAAAAGAATATATTGTGTCTAAAAACGACAAAGATTTGTTAACTTTCCAGTTGCGTCCTATTTCATTTGGAGGTGTTGACGTTTTGGTTGGGGATATCAGAGTTACTTCACCTGAATTTAAGACAAAAGAAGGCATTGGTGTCGATTCAACAGTATCCGATTTCATAAAAGCATACCCAAATTATAGGTTTTGGTATTCCCAGGAAGAAGGCGAACATTTTGTGCTAAACACCTCAAGTGATAAAGAAAATCTTCAGTTCTTTCTAGACAGGAGTGGGCTTCTAAACCCTGATAAATCTTTTTATCCCACACGGGCCACAATTTCCGATTTTAAAACAGACGCAAAAATCGTAAGCGTAAGAGTGTATTAGTCTCCTTAATTTTACTCCTCAAAAAGACGGAAGCAAGGCTTCCGTCTTTTTTGTTTCAATTTATTTTTCTTCTGTTTTGTCTTCTAGATATACCAAAGTCATTTTGTGTTCTTTGGGTTCAAAGAGAGTGATTTGGAAATTGTAGTTTTTTCCGAGTTCTAATTTTTCTCGCAACTTTATATCCGAACCAAAGGTGGAATTATGAACTAAACCAGCCACGCCTTCTTTGATGGAAATCAATGCGCCGTGTTTGTTGTACTTAATGACAACTCCCTTAATAATGTCACCCTTCTTCAACTTGCCTTCAAACTCTGTCCAAGGATTTTCTTTGAGAGCCTTGATAGAAAGAGAAATTTTACCTTCTTTTATTTCAATTACTTTGGCTTTAATTTTGTCGCCAACTTTAAACATGCTTCTAGGGTCTTCTACTAAGCCCCAATCAAGTTCAGAAATATGTACCAAGCCCTCTAAGCCTTCTTCCAACTTTAAGAAAATTCCGAAATCCACAATACCAGCAATGGTGCATTCTAGTTCATCACCAACATTGTATTTGTTTAAGATTTCTTTTTTCTCTTCTGGATCATTATCTTTTTCGGAGAAGATTAATTTACCTTCTTTGGGTAAAGTAGAGATAATCATTACGGGAATTTTTTCACCAACTAATTTTTTCAATTCTTTGAGTATTTTATCTTTATCTGAATCCAATACTCGAGGATAGTGTTCTGATTTTAGTTGAGAAGCTGGTAGGAAGCCAGAAATGCCTTGCCATTCTAAAATAAGTCCACCCTTATTAGCATCTTTTACTTCCAAGTCAAAAATCGTTTTTGCTTTGATTGCTTTTTCTGCTTCACTCCAAGTTAGAGCTTGCTTAGCTTCTTTCAAGGACAATTCTACATAGCCATCTTCGTTTTCTTCTTCTACGACTTTTGCCTTAATAGTGTCACCTAGGCTTATTTTCTTGATAATGTCTTTTGCGTTGATAAATTCTCGTCCATAGATAATACCAGCACCAAAGGGTGACAAGTCCACGAAGACAGATGATTTTTCTACTAGAATAACCGTGCCTTCTACCAAACTACCTAATTCTGGTTTTCGTGCACTTCTATCTGCAACAGCTTTTAGAACTAAATTTTCTTCACCTCCGTCTGTGATATGGGGAGCATTACGAGTTGATTCTTTATTCATACTATTATTTAAAAAACAAAAATCCGCCAATTAAGCGGATATAAGGCTTAGGTTCTTTTTGGCTTAAAGCCTTAAAGGGTTACCCTAAATCCTGCTTTTAATGTATTAATTTTATATTACTACAAAAGAGTAAAATTGCAAGTGGATCCAACCTCACCCCGTCTGCTGAAGCATCCACCCCTCTCCAAAATAAAATTTTAGAGAGGGGAGAAATTTGTAGTATCTTTTATCTTTCATATTAAAATGATTATATCACAATCTTGTTTTTGTGATTTCCCCCTCGCCAGTAATCTGGAGAGGGGTTGGGGTGAGGTTTTTATTTTCTTTTCACATTGAAATATGTTAAAATGGAGTTACTAATGATAATAACATATTTCGGTAAGCAGTTTTTCAAAATTGGTCAAGGCGAAATGGTCTTGGCTTTTAATCCGGTCAGTAAGGCTTCTAAAACGGGTATTAATGCTCACTTTGGAGCTGACATTGCTTTTGTTACCACCAATCATCCTGATTATAATGGTGTAGAACAACTTTCTCACGGTGACCGAACTCCTTTTATTATTAGTGGTCCAGGTGACTATGAAGTGAAAGACATATTTGTGAAAGGATCTATTTCTGAAGCATTAATTTCGGGTAAAAAATATATTAATACTATTTATTCTTTAGCGATTGATGGTATTAATATAGTTTTCTTAGGGGCGCTTAATAACACTGAGTTGTCTAAGGAAACACGAGAAATGATCAATGGTCCAGATATTTTATTTGTACCAATTGGAGGCAAGGATGTATTGGATGCTAAAACATCTGCCAAGCTTGCTTCTTCTTTTGAGCCCAAATTAATTATTCCAATGGATTATGACAGTTCCTCCTTGAAATCTTTTTTAAAAGAAATAGGAGAGGATCAAGTTGAGACTGTAGACAAATTAACTTTGAAAAGAAAAGATTTAGATGATAAAGAAGGAGCAGTGGTTGTTCTTCGAACGAATTAAGAATTATCAGGTTTAAAATAATGCAAAAAATTATTCACAACTTAAGACAAAAACCAGAAAAAGTGCGCAGGCATATTTTACATGTTACTACTCTTGTTTTGGCCGTGGTGTTATTTTTTATTTGGATTTATACCCTAGGTGCTGGTTTAGGTAATCAAGATACTCAGGTTAGAGCTCAAAACGACTTGGAACCACTTAGTGCTATCAAAGATAACATTATCAATGGATATAAAAGTATTCAAGAAGAATCTTCTAATATAATTGCAGAATAAATATGGCGAAGAACAAAGAACAATCAAATGAAGAAAAAAGAGATGATGTGATTTTCCCGGTTGATGTGGTGACGGAAATGAAAGAGTCGTATTTGGCCTATGCGATGTCGGTTATTACTTCTCGAGCCCTGCCAGACGTTAGAGATGGACTGAAGCCAGTACATAGAAGAATTCTTTATGCCATGAACGAAATGGGGCTCACTGCCTCTGCGCGTTTTCGAAAATCTGCTGCAGTAGTCGGAGATGTTTTAGGAAAATATCATCCTCATGGAGATACGGCTGTTTATGATTCTATGGTAGGTATGGCGCAAGAATTTTCTTACCGCTATCCACTTATTTTAGGACAAGGAAACTTCGGTTCTATTGATGGCGATAATGCAGCGGCCATGCGTTACACCGAAGCGAAAATGTCTAAGATTTCAAGTATTCTTTTGCAAGACCTAGAGAAAGAAACCGTTGATTTTCGTCCTAATTACGACCAAACTCGCAAGGAGCCCATAGTTCTACCTTCCTTAGTGCCAGCTTTACTTTTAAACGGTACTTTAGGTATTGCGGTGGGTATGGCGACTAATATACCTTCACACAATCTTGGAGAGGTTTTAGATGCTACTAATTATTTAATTGAGAATGAAGATGCTACCACCGAAGATTTAATGCAATTTGTTTTAGGTCCAGATTTTCCTACTGGAGGTATTGCTTATGGCTATAAAGATATGTTGCATGCTTATTCATCTGGACGCGGAGGTGTTGTTTGTCGAGGTGAAGCGGAAATTGTTGAAGACAAGGGTTCTTTTTCTATAATTATTACTTCGTTGCCATTTCGAGTTAACAAAGCAAACCTTATAATGTCCATTGCCGAATTAGTACAAGAAAAGAAGTTGGACGGTATTAAGGGTTTGCGTGACGAATCTACTAAAGATATTAGAATCGTAATTGATTTAAAAAGTAGCGCTCATCCCGAGAAAATACTTAACTATATTTATAAAAATTCTCAACTAGAATCAAATTTCAATTACAATATGGTGGCTTTGGTGGACGGAGTACCTCAAACACTTTCCCTAAAATCTATTTTAGTGGAATTTATTGCCCATCGAAAAGAAATCATTAAAAGGAGAACTATTTATGATTTACGTAAGGCTGAAGAACGAGAACACATATTACTGGGTCTTAAAAAGGCACTGGATAAAATAGATAAAGTTATTAAAATTATTCGAGCTTCTAAAAATTCAGCAGTTGCAAAAGTTAATTTGATTAAAGAATTTAAATTCTCCGACCTACAAGCTACGGCAATATTGGAAATGAAGTTATCCAAACTGGCTGGTTTGGAAAGAAAAGAAGTAGAGGATGAATTGAAAGAAAAGCAACAATTCATAAAAGAAATGAAGGAGCTCTTAGCCAGCCCTAAGAAAATTTTACAAACTATTGCGCGAGAATTAAAAGAAATTCGTGATAAATACGCAGATGTTCGCAGAACCAAAATAATTAAAGGCGGAGTAAAGGAAATTTCCGATGAAGATTTAATTCCAGAAAAGGAGACAGTTTTGGTGTTGACTGCAGGTGGTTATGTGAAGTGTACCAATCCAACGGAATACCATACCCAGAAACGTGGCGGAGTAGGAGTAGTAGATCTAGAGACTAAAGAAGAAGATTTTGTAACTATGTTAATATCGGGTTCTACTCATAGCGATGTACTTTTCTTTACTAATTTAGGCAAGGTTTATCAAATTAAAATGTATGATATTCCGGAGGGACGGCGAGCCACAAAAGGTAAATCTATTATGAATTTCTTGTCTTTATCTTCAGATGAAAAAGTTACTTCAGTTTTGGCGGTCAACAAAGAAGATAAGTCTACTCCAGGTTCTCTGATGTTGGTAACCAAAAATGGCACGGCTAAAAAAATGACCATTGAAAGTTTCAAAGACGTGCGTCGTAGTGGTATTATCGCTATTCGCTTAGACAAAGATGATGCTTTAATTTCTGCTCTACTTACTTCCAAGGGTGATGAAGTAATTATTGCTACTGCGAAAGGTCAATCAATTAGATTTAAAGAATCAGACGTGCGGGAAATGGGTAGAACAGCCGGAGGAGTGAATGGTATTAAATTATCTAAAGGTGATGAAGTAATTGGAGTTGATGTTATCAAGAAGGGGACAGATGAAAAAGAAGGCGCCTTTCTAACTATGAGTGCTAATGGTTTCGGAAAAAAGACTTTACTTAAAGAATATAAAGTTCAAAAACGTGGCGGTTCAGGTGTTAAAACTGCCAAAGTTACTCCCAAAACGGGTCCTTTGATTGTGGCTAAAGTTATTTCTACTGCGGAGGAAGAATTAATTGCTATGTCTAAAAAGGGTCAAGTTATCCGTACTGCTTTGAAAGATATTTCTACTTTGGGTCGCCAAACTCAAGGAGTTACCATTATGCGTTTGCGAGCCGGAGACGGAATTGCTTCTCTTGCTTGTTTGTAAGAATTCAATTTTTCCTCACCCCCAACCCCTCTCAAGTATCCTGTAAAGGAAAGTAAGAGGTGAAGGGGATTTAATATTTTTTTCCTCACCCCCAACCCCTCTCCAAAATCAAAGATTTTAGAGAGGGGAAAGAAATTAATAGTTAGATTTCAATGAGTGCGGAGGCACAATGCTTTCGAATTTTTTTCAATACTTTATTTAAATCTTTTTTTACTTCACTATTCCAAAATCTAATAATTTTTATATTTCGATTTTTTAAATATTTTTCTCTCATCTTATCGTATTCTTTATTTTCTTTTATTTTATGCAAGGAGCCGTCAATCTCTATGGCAAGATTTAATTGTGAGGAATAAAAATCCAATATATACATATCGACAGGGTGTTGTCTTCTCCATTTTACCCCTAACTTATATCCTCTTAGTTCTTTCCAAAGTAGTCTTTCGGCTTCTGTGCTTTCTTTTCTTAATCTCTTAGCTTTTGTGATTATTCCAATTTTAGACATGTACTAATTATAGCATTTGGAGTTTTTCCCCTCTCCAGTACTCTGGAGAGGGGTGTAGGGGAGAGGAGAATTTAGTATTTTTTTCCTCGCCCCCAACCCCTCTCCAAAATCAAAGATTTTAGAGAGGGGAGAAATTCTGAGTTTTTCCCCTCTCCAGAGTACTGGAGAGGGGTGTAGGGGAGAGGAGGTTATGTTACAATATATTTATGTTTACTGATCCATTAAAAAATATAAAAATTCTAGGCATCAGGGAAACGGATATCGTCGCTGACTTAGGTGCGGGGACTGGTTTCTATTCTCTCTTGGCTGCTCGGATTGCAGATCGGGGTAAGGTGTATGCGATAGAAGTTTCCAAAGATTTCGTGCAAATTATCCAAAACAAAATAAAGGATTCAAAACTAGAAAATATAGAATGCCTGTGGGGTAATGTAGAAAAAATTGGCGGTACTAAAATAGGTAATGAAGTAGTTGATAAAGTTATTGCCTCCAATGTATTTTTTCAAATTGAAGAAAGAGAAGATTTTATTAAAGAAATAAAAAGAATACTTAAACCCAAAGGGGAAGTTCTTTTCATTGATTGGTCTCCGGGATCTTCTATTCCTCATAAAGATCATATTGTCTCCAAGGAAAAGGTAATGGCGATGTTTAAACAAGAAGGCTTTGTTTTAGATAGGGAATTTGATGCAGGATTACATCATTATGGTATGATACTTAAGAAGTTATAAGTATGAAAAATTTTCAAATAATTCTTATAGTTGTTTTTGTAGCTGCGGCGGTTTTGGGTTTGCTGATATTTTCTGGTGCCATACCCCTAGGAGGGAAAAATAAAGATGGAGCTCAGGGTACGGTTGTTATGTGGGGTACTTTTAGACCAGAGCAGATGAATCCACTCTTAGAAGAGTTCAATAATGCCAACCAAGATTTTGTAGTGCAATATGTTTATAAAAGTCCAGACAATTTTGACAAAGAATTATTAGAAGCTCTGGCTTCTGGTAAAGGACCGGATTTGTTCTTTATGCCCGACAATTTAGCTTTTCATTATAGTAATAAAATATTTCCGATACCTTATCAAAGTTTCTCTTTGTCTTCCTTTAAGAAAAGTTTTGCTTCCGCAGGAGAAGTTTTCCTGACTTCAAATGGCATTCTGGCTTTCCCTATAATTGTTGACCCGATGGTGATGTATTACAACCGTAGTATCTTAGACGCCAATGGAGTAGTTTATCCACCAAGTACTTGGGATGATTTCGTGGACACAGTTCCAACTCTTACCAAGAGAGATGAGAGTAACAGGATAGTTAAAAGTGCTACTGCCTTAGGTCATTTTTCTAATATTTTACATGCCAAAGATATTTTAGCTACGCTCTTTATGCAAACTGGCAACAAAATTGTTTTTGAACAAAACAACAATTTCGTTTCTGATTTGTCAATAACTAGAGGCGCACTTACTCCTGGTAGTATTTTGCAATTTTATACTGATTTTGCTAATCCCCAGAAAAATATTTATTCTTGGAATAAATCGTTGCCACTTTCTCGAGATTATTTTACTTCTAGTAATTTAGCTTTTTATTTTGGTTATGCCAGCGAACTTACTTCTTTAATTAATAAAAATCCTAATTTAAATTTTTTAGCAACTGAAATGCCCCAAATTAAAAATAGTGGTTTTAAACTAACCTCCGCGCGAGTTACTGGCCTCGCAATTTCTGCCTTTTCTAAAAATATGAATACTGCTTTTATTGCGGCTGGCCGAATGAGTAGCGGTGATTTTGCTGCTAAGTTGGCGAATAGTTTAGGAGTTGTACCGGCACGTAGAGATTTGTTAGCGGTGAAAACCACGGATGCTTATTCTCCAGTTTTCTATGCTTCAACTTTATATGCTAAAAGTTGGTTGGACCCATCTAGTAAAGATACAGATGATATTTTTCGTAGAATGATTGATGGAGTTTTGTCTAATGCTTTTAGGCCTAGTGATGCTGTCGCTGATGCACAATCGAAATTATTGTTGTTGCTCAACAAGTAGGAAGTTTATAAAGTTATAAGGTTTATAAAGAAAAATCATGAAATATTCAAAACAACTCTTAATTTTATTTCTGGTATTGTCTATTGTTTTATTACCCAGCATTTCTTTTGCGAAAGATAAAATTGAGTTAGAATCCAGCGCAGCCATCTCCGAGACTGGTTTGATAGAAGTTTTTATTGCTAACGAAAATCCCCACAATCTGAAACTAAAAGCTGAGTTTGGAGAGGGTAATTTTGAATTCCAAAGCAACACTTTCTCATTCCTAGAAGAGAATTATGGTTACGGCACTGCCACATTGCATGCTCTTCGCAAAGGACAAACTTACCAATATAGATTGTTTGACACTGAGGGCGTACTAGATCCATCTGATACTTATTATTTTACTACAACGGCTGGACCTGTGTATGTCTCTTCTCCATTTTTCCCCGGCGAACAACCTACCCCAATCCCTATATTTGTCGTATCTAATGTGAGTTCAACCATAGTCAATCTGCATGCAATTAATTTAATTCCCGGACAAAATTATAAATTTAAAACCAATACTCTTTCTGGAGAAATTTTCACGGAGGTTATTGCTAATAGTACTGGTACCGCCTCTGGTTCGTTTTCTGGTTTAACCCCAAGTACTATTTATACTGTAAATTTGTTTGAATTTGACCCAGAGACTAAGAAGTTAACCAGCATAGGAGCGCAGACTATTAGATTTAAAACTTTAGCTGAGGTTGTAGCGAAGCCAGACCCTATTCCTTTAGGAGAACCTAGCGTACCTCCCCAAGACAATACTTCACAAACCCACGATACTACCTCTGCTCCATCATCTTCTGGAAGTTTAGTAAAATGTACTGAAAATTGTAAATTTAACGATTTTCTAATATTAATTAGTGATGTTGTTAAATTCATTCTTTTTAACCTAGCAGTTCCGATTGCTGCAATTATGTTTTTCTATGCTGGATTTTTGATGGTAACTGCGGGAGGCGAGTCAGCTGGCGCAAGAACTAAGGCAAAAAACATTTTTACCAATGCGATTATTGGCTTGGCCCTAGCCGCTGGAGCTTGGGTTATTATTCACACCCTTTTATCAATTTTGGGTTATAACGGGTCTTGGATTGGGTTTTAATGTGCGGTATAATTATATTATGCAATTTATTAAAAAAATTATATCTAAAATTATTTTACTGGCTTATGTTATTTTATTGCCAATCGTTTCTTTTGCTGCAGAAGGAGAGGTTCCAGCACCTGCTGATGTTGGTCGGATTACTAATCCCCTTGGAAACATAAATAATATAAACGACTTAATCAAAACCCTACTTGAGGGGTTGATTAGAATTGGTATGCCTATTATCGCTCTGGCTATTATTTATTCCGGCTTTCTCTTTGTCTTTGCTCGAGGTAATTCTGAGAAATTAACCAAGGCTAAAGACGCTCTGTTGTACACTCTCATCGGCGCAGCGATTTTACTTGGTTCGTGGGGGATAGCGCAACTTATATCTGACACCGTGCTTTCTTTATAAATAATAAGCTCTAGGCTTTAGTAAAAATGAAAAAACAAATCAATAAATTATTCAAACCCTTTATTATTTTTTCTGCAATACTAGCTTTACCTCTTTCGGTTTTAGCACAGATTACCGTTAGTGCTCCACCAGAGAGAGTGTGTAGTGGTAGTGGGCTGGGCACTGTAATATGTAATTTACAACAATTACTTAACTCGGTCGTTCCGCTCTTGATTGCTTTGGGAGTAGTCTATTTTGTTTTTGGAGTTGTACAATATGTTATTGCTGGAGGAGAAGAAGCCAAGAAAAAAGGCCGAGACCATGTCATCTACGGCATTATTGGTTTGACTATTATTGTTGCTCTTTGGGGAGTGGTTGGTTTAGTGGTCTCAACTTTTAATCTTGGCGGACAGGGTTTTAATACACCTTCATTAGCACCTCAAGCCGCTGATTCTAGTTGTAATATAGGAAGTAATCCTAAACTTTCCAATTTATTGGGCTATGCAACCTGTCTCATTAACAATTCTTTAATTCCGTTGATGTTTGCTTTGGCGGTGGTTTATTTCATTTGGGGAGTAATCCAGTTTGTTATCTTGGGCGCTGGCGAAGAGGCCAAAAGAACTCAAGGTAGACAACATATGATTTGGGGGGTTATAGCTCTGGCGGTCATGCTGGGAGTTTGGGCGTTAGTGGGTATATTGGGTGATACCTTTGGTATTGATACCAATGTACTTCCTCAAGTTAAACCCTAGTTGCTTTTATTTTAAAAGTGATATGGTATAATTATAGTGTTATTTATTATTAAATTATGGTCGTTTTTAATTATTATTAAGGTTTTTTAGTAAAATTATTATGAAAAAGAAATTAATTGTTTTAACTGGATTGGTTGTAACCGCTGTTCCGTTTTTAGCAATGGCTCAAGTTGGAACTATCGGATCTACCTCTGGCGGGTGTGATATATCACAATCCGGTACACTGTTTGGAGTATTGTGTCGATTAGGTCAATTGTTTAATGCAGTTATTCCTGTATTAATTGCCTTAGGCGTGCTTTATTTTGTTTGGGGAGTTGTTCAATATGTTATCTCCAGCGACGAAGAAGCTAAAAAGGCAGGCCGAGATCGTATTATATACGGCATCATTGGCTTGGCAGTAATTATTGGAGTATGGGGTTTGGTAAATTTCCTAAGAAATACATTCGGTCTTAACAACAATACCAATGTTCAACTTCCTACTGTTCCAGTAATTATTGATGGTAATTACTAACCAAAAATGAATTTATTTTCCCCAAAGATAGCTTATGCTAGTTTGGATTCTTTTCTGATAAATGTGAATAGTGAGATTATTAATCCCATTATCTCTTTTTTATTTGCTTTGGCGATTATCTATTTTCTGTATGGTGTTTTTCAATTTATTGCTAATCAAGATAACGAAGAAAGTAAAACTACTGGCAAAGCTCATATGTTGTGGGGAATAGTAGGTATTACAATTATGTTGGGAGTCTGGACGATATTGAATGTACTCTTGAATACTCTGGATATTCCGAAGTCTCAAATAGATCCGGAAGGAGGTAAGGTAGATTTACCTGATTACAATCCTCCAGCTCCGTATACGGGCTCCTAAAGTAAGTAGAAAGTTTATAAAGTGCAAAATTAAAAACGAAAGAAGGGGCGGGAACTCGTGAGAGTCCCGCCCCTTTCGCACGCATAGATTCTGCGCGCTTCATTGCGTTGGCCAGACGCGATTTATGGCCGTCACCTCCTTGGGTGAAAAGAACAGTCAGCACACACCTCGGCCCCGGTAGATCCGGAACGAGATGTGTCCATTTTCTGGGTCGCTCGGATCCCAGAACTTCTTGGGGCCTGAGTTCCGAGGTTGGGGGAGTTGTTGGCAACCCCCATGTGCCCGCGGGTCGAAGAGAAATTCTTTCTCCCCGGGATACTGGACCATGATCGGTCCATCGGCCTCCAGAGAGAAGCCGTAGTCCGCCGTGATCGTAGCGGGTGTCGTTGCCCGCATCTTGATCGGCTCCACCACAGTCGGTGTCGCCGGCGGTGGGTTGTTGCGGGCGGAGGTGTCATCTTCACGGTTGTCCCAGTAGAACTTCCCGGCGATGATTACGAACACCACGCCCAGCAAGATAATCCAAGTCCAGCCAGGGGCCGAGCTAACTTCTGCGGTCGTTGTCTCGGTTGTAGTGCTCATTTCCGCTCCATGATCTTCGCCACGAGCGTAGCCGTGACGGGGTCGAGGGTGATCGTCTTAGCGTCGATCGTTTTCGACGCTTTGCCTTGAACGAGCTGAATCTGTTCAAGGGCTTGTTCTCTTGTGAGCCCGGGTCCATTAGGAGGCTCTGTCATGAGTTGCTTCATCCGAGCCATTAGGTTGATGGTCTCGGTCTCTTCAGCTCGACGCTCCTGTTCCTCTTTGGCTTGGCTTTCGGCGAGCTCACCGACTTTGCCGAGCACGTTGATATCGCCGATGTTGAGCCGGGTCAGAATGACCCCTAGCCCATGAAGCCTGACCTCGCCCTCTCCGCTTCGAAGCTCGCGGATGATTGCCTTCCGTGCTTTCACAGCCTCTCTGAGCTTAGTGACTTCGGGCTCGCCATGATCAGCCTCGATTTGCTTGAGGATTTTTGTTACAGGTTCCCATTTTCCTTCTTTTCCACCAGACCATGGAAGTTCATTCTCGAAGAACTTGGTTGGTCTTGGTTCGGTGAAGTAGCGAAGCCAGATCCATGTCGGCACGCACTGTGCTGAGTCGGGTAGATTTTTGATCTCCTCGCCCATGCCCACGATCTTCCGAAGAAGAATCGCAGTTGCTTCGAGGTGGGAAGCATTCAGCTCCACCCAGTTGGCAGGTCCTTCTTCCTTGCCCATAGCCCACTCGCGGACCCTTTCTTGAATCTCGCCCCCCAACTGCTTTAAGATCCCCTTCATCTGACCATTGTCGATGTATTTAATCAGATTATCAGGGTCAGGCCTGAGCGCCAGTTCAACTGGTACCTTAGACTCAGCAAGGTCCGGGGTTCGAACCTTCTCGCACGACACTGTTGTGGCTATCGTTTCCATATTGATCGGGATAAACCCGATAAATTGTGGAAAGCCGAGGTAGAAACCCCAGCCCTCTTTGTAGGGCTTT
>Ga0210057_1002887_pt1 | contig 24119 bp, 34 predicted proteins | sample CryGeyCG2114_010_2_FD_183968 | JGI IMG/M metagenome (GOLD analysis project Ga0210057, IMG submission 183968) | Groundwater microbial communities from aquifer - Crystal Geyser CG10_big_fil_rev_8/21/14_0.10 (SPAdes) (version 2) | ecosystem: Environmental > Aquatic > Deep subsurface > Groundwater ...
TTTGACAATCTCCTTAACAACTGCCTCTACATCAATCTCTTCAGACTCTGCCTCATTACTAATTCTTTTTTCACTCTCCATATCTTCAATCTTAATACTTAACATCTAAAACCTCAAATAGGTGTTCCAGTACTCATATAACTCCTTAGTTACAAATAAATCCTTCCCATTGTAATAAGCTATCTCTTTAAACATCTTGTTCTTAAAGGCTGAGTTGAGATTCTTTCCCTCAACCTCACCTCCCTTTGAAGTCTCAATTCCAAAAGCGTTAGCGTATAAGTGAAGACTTCCTTTTTTTCTTAGGGATCCGTAAAACGAAAACAAATCAAATAGATCAATATGAACTGCGTCTGGAGCGCTTTGGTAGATATATCTTCCCCTCATTAAATCCTTACTTGGCCTGATACCATGAATTGCACTCCTAATCATTAAAAAAGGAATATCAAACTGACGACCATTAAAGGTTACAAACTCAGTATACTCATTAGCAACTCGCCAAAACTCTTTCAGTATCTCCTTCTCGCTCTTTTGAATGTACTTTATTCCGTCCTCCTCATAATCTTCATACTTCTCACCTGGAGCCTGATACCAAACCACTCCCTTCATCTTGTCTCTATCTAGTACTCCAATAGAAACCACCTCACCAGTTAATGGATTTAAGCCCAACCCATCTTTAAGCTCATCTAGCTCAGAATCATCCTCCAGCCATCTGGTTAGGTCTTTTTGGGTCTGTTCATCAAAAGAATCAAACTCCCTCCCTACTGTTTCAATATCTAAAATTAGCGTTGACATATGTTTTTATGTAATCTATAATAGCACAATCAAGTTATGGCACATACTAAATCCGCCGGCTCGACTAAATTAGGTAGAGATTCAATATCTAAGCGACTCGGCGTAAAACTAAATCACGGGCAGGCTGCTAAGGCTGGACAGATAATTATCAAACAGCGTGGTGCAAAGTACCTAGCAGGTAAAAACGTTAAAAAAGGAGCAGATGACACTCTCTACGCAGCTGTAGATGGTCTAGTTAACTTTGCTAATAAGAGGAAGATAAGGTTTGATGGCTCACTAAGAACTGCTAAGCAGGTAAGTGTAGTTACTAAGTAAATAAAAATAACCGCTAGTCTAGCGGTTATTTTTTATTCAGTCCCAGTAACTTCAACCTGAGTCTGACCTTTTATCCCTCTAGGAAATCCAACCTCTACCTTACTTACTCCCAGCTCCTTAATATGAATATTCTTCTCCAAAGTAAAATCCATATAACCCTTCTTCTCTAGAGCCTCAGTTAAATCCTTAGTAGTTACACTACCAAAAACTCCACCCTCCTTAGAAACCTTAATCTCAAAGATGAACTTCTCTGTTTTAAGTTTCTTTACCCACTCCATATACTGAGCAGTTCTCTTCTTTGCATCAACATCAATCTTCTCTTTTACCGCTCTTGCTGAGTTATCAGCAACTTTTGCAAGTTTCTTTGGAAACAGAAAGTTCCTCGCATATCCGTCTGATACGTTTTTAATCTCATTTTTTCTTCCAACTCCCTTTATATCCTGAAGTAAAAAAACCTTCATAAACCGATTTCCTCCTTTAATACCTCAACTGCTTTTTCTAACTGAACATCTTTTTCCGCCTCTATATCCTCCTCCGTAAAAAGAACCTCAATGTCCGGCTCTAAGCCATCATGATCTAGAATTGTTCCATCTGGTAAGACCCAGTTTGCAATCGTTACCTTAAGAGTAGAGCCATCTTTTAAAGATAACAACTCCTGAACCGTTCCCTTACCAAAGCTCTTCTCTCCAATTAGCTTGGTGCCGTTATGAGCTCTAAGCGTTCCAGCTAAAATCTCTGAGGCTGAAGCCGACCCCTTGTTAATCAAGATAACTATAGGTAGATCCTTTAACGCCTCGTTTCCACTAGCTCTAAAATCCTTGTTTGGACCAGACTTGAACTTCTCGCTAACAATGATATCTCCTCGCTTTAAGAACCAGCCGGACAAGTGATTAGCAATCTCTAAAAATCCTCCTGGGTTGTTCCTTAGGTCAATAACATAGCCTTTTACCTTACTGTCAAAGACTAAAGTCTCAGCTACCATATTGAAGAATGCAGTTGGTAGATTCTCGTTAAAGGCATATATCTGTACATGAGCAATACTTCCCTCCTCCATTAGAGTTACGTCCAGAGTTGGTAACTCCACTCTCTTCCTGGTAATGGTAAAGTCTTTAGGAGATGGCCAGCCCTCTCTAAGAATATTAAGTACAACATCTGTATCAATCTTCCCCCTAATAATGGTGACTGCTTCAAGAACGTTCATATTCTCGGTGCTAGTTCCATCAATCTCTAGAATATAATCCCCTGCCATTATCCCAGCCTCTTCAGCTGAGTTACCCTTTAATGGTGCGATAACGGTGATTAATCCATTTTTCATTCCAATCTCTGCTCCAATACCCCCAAAACTGCCAGAGACGTTCTCCTGAAACTGGGTTGCCTCAACCGGTGGAAAAAAGTTAGTATTTGGATCTTTAAAAGTCGCAGCTAATCCTTTAATGGCAGAGTAGACATAATCCTGATCACTAGACTCCTGAGAGTTGATATGATTATCCCTCAATACCCTCCAGGCATCCCAGAACAAGGTAAAGTCTGCATCAATATCCTCAGCAGACAAATCGCTCTGTGCTGATAAGATGTTTTGAGACCTAAAATAATAGCCGGTAAAAAATCCTAAGATTAAAACAGTTAAAACACTTATAACGATAACTAATGTTGATTGAGAAAACCTCTTATTCATAACACACCTATGATACTATAATTTCGCCCGTATATAAAACCTCATCTACTCTAACACCTCCTTTTTTATATGACTCATAAAGATTTATACTCTCACCGGCAAACCTAATCCTTGAATCCTTTTCCTTCAAACCCCCTCTTCCTTTAAAAACCAACTCTGCTTGGATAATCTTCTGGTTTACCCTAAAAGAAACTCCAGCGTCTAATAAGGAGTTGATTAAAAGCTTCCTCACCTTCTCTAGAGCCTTATTACTCTTCTCATTAACTCTCAGGTAAGATTTATCCTCATCTGAGTAATAACTAGAAAAGAATATATCTAGGTACTCCATCTGTGTAATAGCCTTATCAATCGCCTGAGTTATTAGGATTAAATCCTCATCCTCTTGCATACCTAAAAGACACAAGGTAATATTCCATAACCCTTGATCAGTTAAAGAAGCCTTGATATCAGCCTCTTTTAATATCTCAGCCTTTGTTCGCTCAGGAACTGGTATCCCGATAAAAAGTCGCCTCATAAACTAATCACTAGTATACTATATAAGTAATGGACTCTATAGAAAAAAACAACTACCTTTCTGAGTTAAACAAGAGGAGTCAGAATAAGAGAGTCACCACCGACTATCAACTAACCGGTCTAGAGGTTGCTATGATGCTTAGAGATATGAAGCACAAGGCCTTATACATAAAGCTGGCAAAGCAACATGGTAGTGATAAGATAATCGCCATTGCCAAGACCGTCTTAGAGAGAAAAGACATTAAAAATCCTGGCGCCTACTTCATGACCTTAACTAAAAACTTATAATGAAGCTATACACAGTTAATAATCCAGATGAGTTAAAACTCCTTAAATCTAAGTTAAGGGAGTTTGATTTTAAATCTCTAACAAATAGGGAGATTAGAGACCTTATCAAAAAGATGAGAGTCTTAATGAAAAAAGAAAATGGAGTTGGCTTAGCAAGTAATCAGGTAGGATTAGATTTTCAGGTTTTTATCGCTCAGGAAAGTGGAAAGTTTTATGCAATCTTTAACCCAAAGATAACCAAGACCTTTGGTAAAAAGGTAAAGATGGAAGAGGGCTGTTTAAGCGTTCCTGGTAAGTATGGGTTTGTTGATAGATATGAAAAGATAGTAATTGAAGGACTAACTCCTCAGGGAAAGAAGCTAAAGATAAAGGCCTGGGGCCTTCTAGCTCAGATATTCCAGCATGAAACTGATCACCTAAACGGAGAGTTGTATATTAATAAGGCTAAAGAAGTATTTGATTTTGAACAATGAAAATTGCATTTTTCGGCAGTCCTAGATTTGCCAAGATAATAATTGAAGAGTTAATAAAGAACAACCTGGCTCCAGTAGTTGTAGTTACTAATCCTGATAGAGTAGTTGGCAAGAAGAAGATACTTACCGAGCCGGTAGCTAAAGCTCTAGCAGTTAAACACAAGATAACTGTTCTCCAGCCAGAGATACTTGATGAGGACTTTATCAAAACCCTACAAAGCTTCAATCTGGACGTTATTCTTGTCGCAGCCTATTCTAAAATCTTAAAGCTAGAAGTTTTAAACTCTGCTAAACACAAAACTGTTGGTATTCATCCTTCTCTACTTCCTCTATATAGGGGAGCTACTCCAATTCAATCAGTTCTCTTGTCTGGAGAAGAAAAAACCGGAACAACCATATATCAGATGGATGAGAAGATGGATAACGGTCCAGTAATAGCTCAGGAGGATCTGGCTATCACTAGTGATGAAACCTATCTATCTTTAGAAGAAAAGCTAGCTCACCTTAGCTCAAGACTAATAACTGAGAATCTAGAAAAGTATTTAAGCGGTGAGTTAAAGCCAACTCCTCAGGATAAATCAAAGGCAACATTTACAAAAAAGATTGTAACTACTGATGCTCAGGTAGATTATCTAATAGATGATCCAGTGATTATTTATAGGAAGATTCAAGCTCTAACTCCAGAGCCTGGAGTCTACACCTTCAACTATCCTAAAAAAGAAGGAAGAAGGGTAAAGATTTTAAAAGCTAAGCTGGTAGATAACAAGCTCTATCCTCTAGTAATTCAAGAAGCTGGAAAAAAGCAGATAGAGTTAAAATAATAAAGACCCCTAAAGGGGTCTTTATTATCTATCACTCTTTACTCGCTTACTATCGAGTAACTGTGATTGATTCGCCAAGCTCTGCTTCTGTAGCAGAAACTGTAACTCTACCCTGAGCATCCTGTACAACGGTGTAACCACTGTTGTATGTACTTGTGCTAGTCCATCCTGCACCAGCATAAGTAGGATCAAATGGCATTGCTGGCAGATAAGTTGGAACTAAACAGTCTGCAATGTCAGCAGTACTGGTTGATGAAATAACTACTTCTGTTGAAGGAAGTGCTACATCACATGTCCAAACACCTCTGTTACTAGCTGAGTTCTGGCCAATAGCATTTAGAATTGCATTAACGTTTGCACTTCTCTGGGTGTTTCGAGCCTGAGCAAATTGTCTTGCTGGGTTTAACGCAACGATAACAACAGATGCCAAAATTGCGATAATACCAATAACAACCAATAACTCAATCAATGTAAAACCTTTTTGATTTTTCATTTTAAATTTATGTTTAAGTAACTTACGTAAGAACCTTAATATTCAAGGTTTATATAACTCGACCTTTATATTGCTTTTATTATAGCAAAATAATAAAACTTCTGCCTATAGGCTGTTAATAACCTACTTAATCTCATCCCAGCTTAAAATATCAAATTGAGTTGAAGTTAGAGGAAAGTTTGGCGGTGGACCGTAAAGAAGGTTACCATCATACATAATTACCCTATCCTCATAGCCGGTTCCATCGGTATAGGCAAATCCATATCTCTGGTTTGAGATGATCATTCCGTACAAGGTAATAATATCCCTTTGATATCCAGAGCCACAGTCATCGTCATAATAATCTCTACCAGCTCGTCCATTTTGAGCAATAATTGCCGCATCTATTCTTAAGTCATCCTCACTTTCTAAACCAACGTTAAAGTTTCCCTGAGCAACTAAGGCGATAACATCCTGACCATCATAGTTAGTGTAAGTAAGGTCGTCGTTTACGATAATATGCTTATACTGTCCTGGTGCCTCTGGAAATCTACCAACAGCAATCGTTAGTCTTGCGGTATCAATCACTCCTTCTACCCAGGTATCATCTTCCAAGAAGATTATTCCATTATCAGGAAAATCAACATTGCTCTCTAATAAGGTCTCACTATCAATGCTCCAGGTTCCCCACTGACTTTGAGAAGCTGGACAGTTTTTCGGAGCCTTAACCAGTTTAGTTACTTTATAAATATCAAACTTGTCATTACTTTTTAAAACAAGGTGGTACCCATCATCGTTTGATGACTCTCTGTAATACCCATCTTCCTCAGCTAATGTCTGTAAGGTGGATAAGTTTTGAATCAAGCCATCAAAGTCTAAGGCTGGAACAGGAAAGCTTCTTCCAGCTTTAAAAATATCGGTTCTAGCTGGGACTGGATTAGAAGGAGAAGGATCAACTGGCTCTACGTGTGTATGAACACCAAACTCAGAGTTACCACTATGATCAGGGTCGTTATACGTCTCCTTAGCACTAGTTACCAGGTTATAAGCCACCCCATCAAATCTAATTCCACCATTAGAGTGTAGGCGCCCGTAAACCTCCGTACCCTCACCAAAACGAATATCGTCATTTGCTGCCACTGAGTATCTGGCCAAAGAGGGTTGAGCCAACCTAGCCTCAATTACTCGATAGGCTGTTGGGTCTGCATCTACCCTTCCAGTAGACCTAATTGTAACAATTCCACTTCCACTAACCGGTGGAGTTATATCTAGCTCAAAAACACCAATCCTGACTCCATCTTTATCAAAATACTCGTGAATATATGTTCCATCTTCTCCAGTTCCATCTTGAAAGTCCTCTGGGTCATGAGCTAGGTGCCAACGATAATACTCTATTCCTGCTTCAGCAATTGTAAAAGCCTGAGAGCCATCAACCCCCCTACTTACTCCCCTAACATAAGAGTCGGTCCATAAAACAAAACCACTTATCAAAAACAAGGCTACCGAGCCGATTATCAAAACCTGTAAAGATAGTTGTCCTTTTTGTTTATCCATAATTAGTTATCTATATACCTCAAGTTTCTAATGGTTACCTGCTCCTGACCACCAACTATTGATGGGTTGGTAATACTTCCCTGATTAGCAATTAAATCAACTCTAATCATTCTAATTAACTGAATATCAACTGGATGAATTAGTGGAAGTTCCTCTGTGCTGGTTACCCCAGATGAGTAATATGAGAAGACATCAACTCCTTCAATTATATTATAGACCAGCTCTCTAGTTACCTCTGTGCTAGTTGAGTAAACTAGAGGGTTACCAGTAGGCTCAACTACTCCCCTAATGAAGACTCCGTCACTTAATGAATATCTAATTCTTTCAAAAACTCCATCAAAATCAATATCTGAGTAGAAGATAAGGGTTGAGGTAGATGCCTCTTCAACTGGATACCCACCAGTATTACTCTGAGCCATTGACCTTATCTCCGGAACCATTACCTGAAGTGTCTGCTGAATCTGTTGCTGAGTTGTTAGCGAGGAGCTAAACTCTAAAGTTGTATCAAAAACTCTTCTGGATAAGACAACAATGAAAAAAGCAACACCAATAAAAATACCCATGGCGATAACTAACTCTAACAATGTAAATCCTCTGTTCTTACTCATTGATAATTAAAGGTACCTTAATCTCCTGCCAACCAGCTCCGACAAAGACAGTTGTTGTAGCGGTCTGATAACCACTTTTACTTGCTGATATGTCATAACTAGCTGATGGAATATCTGCCCAGAATACCTGGCTCTTAGGAATACATCCTGAGTTAAACTTAATATCTAAGTCATACAAAGTAGGGGTAGCCGTACTAACTGTTGTGTTTAGATAAACCTTATACCTTACAAACTGATTTCCAGAGTGAAAGTTACTTAAGTTAGCTCCACTAGTTGTATAGTAACTGGAGTTAGTCCCATCTGGTCCGATATAGTTAAATGCCCCTCCATTATTTGAAGCAACTTGAAAGCTAATCTGAGTTCCTCCGGGCGTATTCCCACTCCAGCTTAATGTTAGTAAGTTAGCTGTACTGGTTCCAAAATCAATTGTATTGGAAGTTAACCAGCTGTTTGTACTAGTTGGATACTCCCCTCCTATCTGCTTTAAAGTTAGCTGTCCAGGTACTAAGTTCTCTTCAATATTCCCGTCCTGAGAAAGATATCCACCAAAAGACCAGTCGGAGTAAAGATAGTTGTACTCACCAGTAACCCGGGACTCGTTAAATCCAAGTTTTTCTAAACTCACGTCCACTCCAGTTAGAGCTACTCCCTGCTCATTAGTAGCAGTAACTAGTAAGGAGCTTGATCCAATTAAATCTACAAAAAAGTCTAATGTTTTTGTTTCATTAGGAGCTAAAGTAACCGGCATTAGATAACTACTTCCACCAACGCCATAATATGGGTCTGTATCTACTAAAGTATGAGAGTCCCAGGGAATATCATTAACTGTAATCTTCCCCAAACTGTCTGTAGAGTAGCTTACTGCATACTCCAGTACGTCTGGACCAGAGCCGATTAACCTCTGTCCAGTGTGATTAAAGTCTATCTCCGGCACTCCCTGGCAAAACATATTCCTTGTACTTATATTTAAAGCACTCACCCTATCAATGGAGAAACTAATTGAGGTAATCTCCTGAGTAGCTACAGTAGCATGAGGCTTTAAAGGATTAGGATTCTCATCCGACCCTATCTCATAAGTTCTACTAGAAGTATATCCAGACTTAGAAACAGAGATCTCATAGGAGTTGTTGCTAGGAGGAACATCAACTAATCTCAAGGTTCCACTGGCATTGGTAGTATCAATAATTGTAAAGCTTGGATCAACTGCACTATTCTCAATTACAACATCAGCCCCACTAACAGGAACACCGCTGGCATCAAATACATTGATAAACAAAGAGCCGTTCTCCGTACTGGTTTCTAGGTGTCTTGGAGCTATCCAGGTGGTAAAGGTAAGAGGAACAAAACCTCCACAAGTTAGGCAGTCAACATAAAACTCCACCAGCTTATAATCTGCCGGTGCTAAGTCCACTGGATCTCCATCAACTGTTCCGTCAAATGGATCATCAACGTTTCTAACAAAAGTCTCTACCTCAAATATGTTTCCTTCAAAATTAACCTGCTTACTCTGAGTTAAGTCTCCAGCTGGAAAACCCCCGATAATACCAACTCCTTCATAAGGAAGGTTTCTAATTATCTCTATCTCTCTGTTTAAAACCTCTGAGCCTAGAGTCCTGTTCCTGCTCTTTCCGATAACTTCAATTACATTAGCGTAGGTAAAGTAAATTCCTAGGGTAAAGATTGCAAATATCGCAACCGTTATCAAGACCTCAATTAATGTAAACCCCTGGTTTTTCTTCATTACAAAGTTAAGCTCTCGCTAATTTGGTAAATTGGAGTAATCACACTTAAGGCGATAAAACCAACTAAAAGTCCCATAAATAAGAGTAGGAATGGCTCAATAATACTACTCATGTTCTTTAAAACCTCATCCACCTCCTGCTCATAAAACTCACTTAAATACTGCAAGTTATCAACTAAGTTTCCCGTATTCTCACCAACCTGAATCATATTCACAACAATAATTGGAAACATTCTTTCATTCTTTGCTAGATAGATAGAGAAGAACTCTCCCCTCCTAAGAGTCTCGGCTGCAGTTTTAAGCTCCCTACGATACATCCTGTTCTCTAGCGCAGTTGCGGTAATATTCACCGCCTCAATAACCTGAACACCACTGTTAAGTAGCAGACCCATAATTCTAGTGATGTTAGAGATGTTTACCTTAACAACAATCTTTCCAATTATCGGTAGTCTTAAAAGCATAAAGTGCCAAGCCCTCTTATACCACTCATAGTGACTCACTACCCAGACAGCTAGAATTGAAAAGATAATTCCTAGAACAATCCACAGTGTATAGGCGGTAACAAAGTTACTCACCGCAATTAAAATCTTGGTAGTAATCGGTAGCTCAACCTTCAAGTTGGCAAATACCGGTAAGATCTTTGGGAAGATTCCAATCATCAGTCCACCAACAATTCCTAAGGTAGCTACCAAGATAACCATTGGGTAGATCATCGCCCCCTTAACCTTACTTCTTAAGTCCTTTGCCTTCTTCATCTCCTGTGCCAAGTAACTCAAGTTCTCACTAAGAGTTCCGCTAGTTTCTCCAACGTTAACAATATTGATAAACAACTGACCAAAAACTCCCTGAAACCTCTGCATACTAGCACTTAGATACATACCAGCAGAGGTATCTTCAATAATCTGATTTAAAATCTTCTTCATTGCTGAACTTTTAGACTGTCTTAGAATTAACCGTAGTGAATCCTGAAGTGTCATTCCCGCCTTAATTCCAACTGCTAAGTGACGAGCAAATAAAACCCTTTCTTGTAAAGAAACTCTTAAAAACAAATTCTGCGTCATCTGCTCAAAAGTTGACGGAGCCTTAGCTTCTTTTTTCTTCTTCCCACTCTTTTCCACCATACCCTGACTCTCCTGAGAAAAAGTTTCCTTCTTTTTAATATCTTCCTCCATATCTATATATATTTTACCACTATTCTCTAAAGACTCGTAAAACTTCTTCAATGGTTGTCTTTCCAACTAAAGCTTTTTCAAAACCATCTACAGTCATTGTTATCATTCCATTTTTTACCGCCTGCTTTCTAATATCATCCGCACTGGCTCTAGATACAATCAACTCTCTGATAACCTCATCTACCTCTAATACCTCATGAATACCAATTCGCCCCTTATACCCCGTACCACCACAACGAGGACAACCCTCACCAACATAAAAGACCTTATGATCACCAAGTAACTCCGGTGGAATCATCTCTTTTAAATGCTTCATCTCAGCTTCAGAAAAAGTCTTCTTCACCTTACACTCTTCACAGATAGTTCTAACCAGCCTCTGACCAATAGCAATATTTAAAGTTGAAGCAATTAAAAAAGGCTCTGCTCCTAAATCTAATAACCTAGGTAAGGTAGTTGGAGCATCATTAGTGTGTAGAGTACTTAAAACCAAGTGACCAGTCATCGCCGCGTTCACAGCAATATCAGCAGTCTCACCATCACGAATCTCTCCCACCATCACAATATTTGGATCCTGACGTAAGATAGCTCTTAATCCAGTTGAGAACAACAAGCCGGTTTTTGTATTAACCTGAATCTGATCAATTCCCTTCAAGGAGTACTCAACCGGATCCTCAATCGTCACAATGGAAACCTCCGGTTTATTTAACTTTTTTAAAATCATGTACAAGGTCGTTGTCTTTCCACTTCCGGTAGGACCAGTTGCTAAAATCAAACCATAGGGCTTTGTAATCGCATTGAAGATAATCTTTAAGTTATGCTCACTAAACCCTAGATCCTCTAAACTAAAATCATCTGAGTGATCAATGAGTAAACGCATAACACAGTTCTCACCATAGTAGGTAGGAACAATAGACACACGCATATCAATGAATGCCTCCTCCCCCACCTGAATCCTCATACGTCCATCCTGAGTAGCCTGATGCTCGTCAGTTCTTAAACCACTTAAAACCTTAATACGAGTAATTATCTCTGAGTGCAGTGACTTATCAAAGGTAAAAACATCATGCAAGACACCATCAATCCTATACCTAAGCTTAAACTCCTTCTCAGCAGGATCCATATGAATATCACTAGCACCAGCATTAAATGCCTGTTGGATGAAAGAGTTAACAATCTTGATAACAGAACGAAAAGGCGGTTTCTTATCAACCTCCTCTCCTAAAAAACTCATATCTATTTTTAAAGATTTCTGTTCAGCAGTAGTAGCCATAAAATATTTGCTCTTTTACTCTATTCATTATATTATAAGAAACGTTTTTAAGAAACTTTGCCGGATCGTCTAGTGGTAGGACGTCGCTCTCTGGAAGCGAAAACTGGGGTTCGAGTCCCTGTCCGGCAGCACAGTGATAAAGAGTTTTAGAAATTACTAATAATGAGGGGAGAAACAGTAGTATGGATAAATCAAAAAAAATAATCCCAAGAAAATCAGATTTCTTGCTTTACACTACACCCGAAGGAAATGTGAAGGTTGAGGTATTTTTCCAAAACGAAACAGTTTGGCTTACTCAACAGTTATTGGCTGAACTTTTTAATACGACCAAACAAAATATAAGCCTGCATTTAAAAAATGCTTTTAAAGAAGGAGAATTATCAGAAAACTCAGTAGTCAAGGAATTCTTGACAACTGCTTCAAACGGTCAACAATAGTAAAACCTAAGGAATGATATTAAATCTTGATAAAAGACCATAAACCAACTAAAGGATATTGAGGAAAAAACATTAAAAGAGTAAATAATCATGAATCTGAGCTTCAATACAGAAATAGCCGATAAATATACAAGTGCTTCTCAGAAAGCAAGGGTTCTTACTGAAGACTGGGTACTTGGTCAGATTTACTGCCCAAATTGTGGTGGGAGTATCACTAATTATGGCAATAATAAGCCTGTTGCAGATTTCTTTTGTAAAAAATGCACAGAGGATTTTGAGCTAAAATCAAAAAAAGGAAAGTTTGGTAAAAAGGTTTCTGCAGGTGCATACACACAGATGATGAAAAGGATAAAATCTAATTCTAGACCAAATTTCTTTTTCATGGCCTATATAGTGAAAGTTTTAGATGTTGATAATTTTTTTGTTGTACCAAAGCATTTTATTGTGCCAGAAATTATTGAACAACGACTACCTCTTTCCGTAACCGCAAGAAGAGCTGGTTGGATTGGTTCAAATATATTGTTTTCAAAAATCCCTCAAGCCGGTAAGATTTTTTATATTGAAAACGGAAAAGAAGTTGCAAAAAATGACGTTCTCCAAAAATGGCAAAAGACCTTGTTTCTAAAAAAAGTAAAAAAAGCTAACGCTAAGGGTTGGATTCTAGACATTATGAATTGCATTGACTCTCTTAATAAGAAGGAGTTCTCCTTACAAGATGTTTATAAATTTGAGAAGGATTTATCTATACTTCATCCTGAGAATAAGAATATAAAGCCGAAAATTCGACAGCAGTTACAATTTCTTAGGGACAAAGGTTATCTTGAGTTCCTTGAGGCTGGGAAATATCGACTCAAGTAATTGACTTTATATTTTATTTGATCAAAGATCATAATATGAATACAAAATTAAATTTATTAGAAAAAGAGATAGCCATACTAGCAAAAAATTATAGATCTTATTGGAAAGAAGAATTATGGGAAAGTGAAAAAATTGAAGAATATGGATTTAATGAGTTTATTGGTGGTAAGGCAGATGCCTACGAAGACTGTTTAGATTTAATCAAAAAATATATAGACGGTTTAAAACTAACAACATAGGTTTTCCTTAATGAAGCAATTGGGAAATTCTTGTGTAATTACCGTGTCAAATTATTTAATTTCACTCCCAATAAACCTATCAAGCTCCTTTGGTGAGTGAACTCTAACTATATACTCTGGCTTTACCATATTAAGAGCGCTTTCTATACACCCTCTCTCTCCTCGCTTTAACACTGTCCATAATAAGTTACAACTGAAGGTTTCAAGCGCTTCTTTTGGTAGTTCTGGTCTACTCTCCTTTCGGTGTTGAATCCAGCGAAGAATTACCCTCCAAAAACAAAGAAGTCTGGAGTAATCAAGATATAAGACAAGATCTGCTCTCTCAAACCTATTAGCCATCTTGTCATCAATATATCCTTCAATGATCCAGTTATCTTTCTCAATAAGTTTCTTATGGCTCTCTACATATATATCTTCTGGAATAGCTTCCCAGTTACCCTTCCAAAACAAACCATCCATATGAAAAAGTGGTAAGCCAGTTTTTTCTGCAATAATACGAGAAACTGTACTCTTCCCAGAGCCACTCATACCTATAATCGCAATTCTACTAAATTTAGTGGTCATATCATTTATCTAATTCAACCCATCAGAGAGTCCAGATTAGGGTAGATTTATACACAACTACAACCTACTCGAATGAAAAAATACAACCCTAAGATAATAAGTCCAAGGATGATGAAAAGATTTCTTCGAGTAATAATAGGTTTCATGATTTATTGAAAAAACTGAAATGCTTATTTTTTATATAATATCACAATAAGCTTGATTACTAAAAAACCAGAAGAATCAGCTATAGTATTAATTCTATTCTCTTTTGTAACAAATCCTCCTAAAGCTCGGTTTAATTCCTAGGAACTGTAAATACTTCTAGAATTTAAACCATTGCCAAAAAATATATCTTATATATACTTCCATCCCTTATTTTACATTTGTCTAAAAAAGCCTAATATTAAGTAAAGGAACTTCATTATCATTTCAATAATACTATCCAATATAAAGTATGAAAAATACACTTAAAAAAATCTGGGAGATATTAAATCGAACCCTACCAGGAACAGGAGGCGTAAACCCAAAGGGCTTAATAACCAAAGGCACGGAAGATATCGCCGTACTTAAAGAGATTGAGCATATTAAAAACAACAATGGTAAAAATAGAATATTGAGTATTGCATGCATTTATTTCATTTACAATGGAGTAGATATAATAATATTCTTCTTTTCTGACCCAACAATAGGCTTCATGCCTATTGTTGTCGGTGCCCTATACTTATTAATTGCTTTCTTAATTTATAAAGGTAGTAGACCAGCCATACTAGTGGGAGGAATGCTAGCTACAATAACCCTCTTATCATTTACTAGCATCTTCGATAATATAATTTGGCTAATTCTCATGATTATCTTATACAAAGCTTATTACACTGAAAAAATTCTAGAAATTGAAAATCTAAAAAAATCTTTAGAAACCGATAATAATAAGAGAGTTGAAAAAAATTTACCTACATCTAAGAATTAAAAAGAAATAAAAAACAAGAAAACTCAGCTAATAGTATTAATTCTATTCTCTTTTGTAACAAATTCCCCTAAAGCTCGGCTTATAACTCAGTAAGACCAGTTAATACTCCTAGAACATAAACCATGAAAAGCAAAAACTCAATCCTCATACTAGCCGTAGTAGTTGCTCTAGGAATAACTATTCTAGTCTCCTCTAGCTCTAAAAAAGATCCAGTAACTCCAGTTGAAAATCAGGCAATAAGCCCTAAAGATGCAACCTACATTATTGATGGAAAACCAGTAACCCTCACAGATGGAACCTCTATCGTCCCTACTCCCTTTGGCTCAGACTCATATATGACCACTCAGTATTTTGGTAACGAAGTAGAGCTTGATCTTAATAAAGATGGAAGAGTTGATACAGCCTTTATTCTTACTCAAACAGATGGTGGAGCTAGTGTATTTTACTACGTGGTAGCTTCATTAAACACTAAGAATGGATACATTGGCTCTAATGCTCTCCTACTTGGTGATAGGGTTGCTCCACAAACCACTGAGGTTTATAAGGATAGTATGATAGTTGTAAACTATACAGACAGAAACGAGGGAGAGGGCTTTACCATAGATCCCTCCTTAGGTAAGAGTATCTATCTTATCCTAGACTCTGAAACTAATCAGTTTATAGAGGTATCTAAAGACCTTGATACTGCAAACCTAAACCTGAGAATGAAGTCCTGGCTCTGGGTTAGTACAACGTATAATAACGGGAGTAAGGTAACTCCAAGAAGCTCTAGTAGCTTTGTCTTAACCTTTAATGATGACAACAACTTCTCAGCCTCAACTGATTGTAATCATGTTGGTGGTCAGTATGAGCTGGATAATGGAGAGATAGTCTTTAAGGATATGGTCTCTACCATGATGTACTGCGAGGGTTCTCAGGAAAACGAGTTCATTAAGACACTAACCGAGACTGAGAGCTACCTCTTTAACGCAGAAGGAGAGCTTATTCTAAAGCTTAATACTGGCTCAGCTATCTTTAGATAAATTAAATACTGGAAAAAAGTACGTATAATGCAAGTGTAGCTCCAAGTAGAGCCATGTTCTTCAGAAACTGTTGCATTTCAATCATTTTTACATTTGAATCAGTCTCTTTCCAGAATTGATGCATCTTTGGCGTCACAAAGAGAAGGAATATAGCAATAAAGATAAGAGCGATATCAATATAAATACCTATTATAACTCCAAGTCCACCAAAGAAAAGCAAAAGTCCAGAAAAAGTAACTGCAAATGCTGGCGATTGTATGCCTTTTGACTTTGCATACATACTCATATTCTTCAGGTTCTTAAAATGCATAACTCCCATCATGAAGAAAAACCCTCCGAAAATGATACGTCCGATAAGTAATATAGTATCCATAAGATTAATAGTTTAATTATCATAAGTATATCACGTAGAAGATTTGACAAAAATAGGTCCTGTGTATAACATATGAATATATGCAAAAGTCATCATATGATATAAATCCCGAGCTAGCTCGTACAGTAATTAAGATCCTCTCAAACTCCAACCGCTATGACCTCATGAATCTCCTATTAAGCGCTAAACGAGATTTCTGCGTTAATGAGTTGTCAGAAAAGATTGGCATAAGTCAGTCAGCTACCTCTCACCAACTAGCTTATCTTGAAGCGTATGGAGTTATTAGAAGTATTAGAATGGGAAAGGAAAAATGTTACTTACCTTCAAACACTCCCCTTACTAAAAAACTCGCTAAAGTAATTAAATCTCTAAAATAACTATGAGGTACTCACTTGTCATTATCAGCATCGTTATTCTTGGCACGCTTAGTATCTGGTATTTTAACTCTAGATCCTTTGAGCTTCCAACCGGTCAGACAACATTATTAAATATTCAAGAAGATACTCCTGAAAGTGAAGAGATAAATACCGAGAGTGAATTAATTTTAGATACCCCTGCTCAATCCCCACAAAAGCAAAAAGAAATTTTTATCACTGATGGTATTAAGCACTCTATTGCCCTTAATGAGATTCTTTCTGGGGGCCCCGGCAAAGATGGTATTCCGTCCATAGATAATCCAAAATTCATTTCCGTAAAGGAAGCAACTTTTTTAAGTGATGATGATCCTGGTCTTGGTTTAACCATAAAGGGTGAAAGTCGTTTTTATCCATACAATATTCTTGTATGGCACGAGATCGTGAATGATATAGTTGCTGGTGAGCCCGTACTAGTAACCTACTGCCCTCTTTGTGCTACCGGTATTGTTTTTGAACGAAAAGTTGAAGGAGTAGCACAGGAGTTTGGGGTCTCAGGTAGATTATGGCAGTCAAATCTCTTGATGTATAACAGAGCAGATAATCAAAAAAATGAATCTCTCTGGTCACAGGTACTTGGGGAATCTATTCTTGGTGTTCACACCGGAAAGAAACTACCAATCCTACGCTCTGATGTTGTTCGCTTTGGAGATTGGAAAAAATCTCGTCCTTATACAAAAGTGCTCTCACAGGATACTGGTACCAATAGAGATTACGGTCGAGATCCATATGGTAGCTACTACACTAGTGAGTCAGTATCATTTGGTGCAACATTTAATGATACTCGCCTACACCCCAAGGCATTAGTACATGGCATAGAAATCAACGGCTTGTTTAAGGCATACCACAGTGATGCACTTCTAAACACTTTGAGTGACTCCTTTGCAGGAAAAAATATCGTCATTACAAAAACCAGCTCTGGAGAAATAACCATTACAGCAGATGATAAGCCAGTTCCCTCAATACCTGGTTTTTGGTTCTCGTGGCTTGCAGTACATCCAGAGACCGAACTTTATAAGTAAATTAACAATTAAAAAAATATGAAGAAAATAATTATATACTCAACACCAACTTGTCACTTCTGTCATATGACAAAGGAGTTTTTTAAAGAAAATAACATTGAATTTACAGACTATGATGTTTCTACTGACATAGAAAAAAGTAAAGAAATGATTGAAAAAAGTGGACAAATGAGCGTTCCTGTAATCTTTATTGATGGTGAGATAGTAGTTGGGTTTGATGAGAATAAATTAAGGTCACTACTTAATCTTTAGTTAATAGCTAGTATGAGTAAGAATAAATATCAAATCCAAAAACAGGAAAGAGAACTTGAGCGTGAGAAAAAACGACAACAAGACAAGTCTGTAAATAAACAAAAGAAAATAACTTCATACGTATCTTGGTTTCTTGCTTTTATTTTAATCGGATATGGTTTTTTCCTTATTACTCAAGCATTAGGTCCTAAAGGAGAAGACTTTAGCGTAGCCTATAAAATTCAGGGACGTGATCATATTGGAGTTAATATCCCGCATCCGCCATACAACTCAAATCCCCCATCATCTGGATGGCACTATACTTCACCTGCTCTAGGTAGATTTTATAATGATCCATTACCTGATGAGCAGGTAATACACAATCTTGAACATGGAGATATCTGGATTACCTATCATCCAAGTATAGGAGATAAGGCAAAAGAAATCCTTAGGTCCTTTGCTGGTCAATATGTTGTAGTTTCTCCTAGAATAGAAAATGAAGGAGATATCTCCATAGTTTCCTGGGGAAGAGTTGATACATTTAATGTAGAAGACGAAGTTGTTAATAAGGAGCGTATTAAAGATTTTATTAAACGGTATGATAATCGCGGACCTGAAAGGGTACGTGGAGCTCAGCCAAGGCATGGATTTTAGAAAAATATACTATGAAGAATAATACACAAAGTGGATATATGTTACCAATATCGATTATTATTGCAAGCTTATTAGTAGCTGGTGCAGTTATTCTTACCAGTAATAATAGCCCTAAAAATACCGCTTCTGCAGATACTCAGTCTTCCGTAGAATTTAAAGTTCCAGGCGAAGATGACCACATTCGCGGTAATATCAATGCACAAATAACCGTTGTTGAATATTCAGATTTTAACTGTACATTTTGCGCTAGACTTCACCCAACGCTTTCAAAAATCATTGAGGACTCAGGCGGTGAAGTTAACTGGGCATATAGACATTTTGCGAATTATTCAAAAGGAAGAGTGGCTGCCATAGGATCTGAATGCGTCGCTAAGCTTAGTGGTAATAATGCTTTTTGGGAGTTCTCCGACGTGATGTTTAATAATCAAAAAAGTCTTGGAGACAAGTTTAGTATTGAGACAGCAGTATCCTTAGGAGTTAATAAAGCCGACTTTCAGTCATGCCTTGATAATAGTAGAGAAATAGAGGAAAAAATAGCAAGTGATCGAAATGAAGCTCTTTCCTTAGGTGGTAGAGGAACACCGTTTGCTGTTATAATAACTCCAAAAAGACAACTAATACCATTTAGTGGAGCACTGCCATATGAGCAGATATCAGCATTAATTGAGCAGGCAAAGGTTAATTAGTTTTTAGCCAATGTTTTGACAAATGTATGAAAACTAAAGCAGGAATAATTTTAGTAGTTATCGCAGTTATTATTATAGCTCTTCTTAGTTTTAGCGATAACGATAATCCTAATAAAAATGATTTTGATAAATTCTCTCAAGCTACCCTTACTAATTATCAAGGTAACACCGTATCTCTTGAGGAGTTTCGTGGAAAACCACTTGTAATAAACAGTTGGGCAGTATGGTGCCCTTTTTGTAAAGCAGAACTACCCGACTTTGCTAAATTGCAAAGCGAGTTTAGTGACCAGATAGTTGTTATTGCAATTGATCGTCAAGAACCAATTGAGGTGGTAAAAAACTACACCAATGAACTTGGAATTTCAGAGATGATGCTCTTTTTGATTGATTCATCCGACTCATTTTATAAGTCAATTGGTGGTTTTTCAATGCCTGAGACAATTTTTATAAATAGTATTGGCGAAATTGTTGTCCATAAAAGAGGTCCTATGGAGTTAAATGAAATGCAAGAGCATGTAAGAAAACTTTTTTAGTTATGAGTATTACAACCAAAAACATTAGTAAACTAACAATCATTTCTTTCCTTCTACATATTACTTGGGAAAACATCCACGCCCCCTTGTATCTAGACTATTCTTCTTTTAGTGAGCACTTTCCAGCCTGTTTTTGGGCAACAATTGGAGATGTTGTTTTCACCCTCGCAATATACCTCCTTATTAGTCTAATAAAAAATGAATTTAGCTGGATTAAAAACCTGAATAAAAAAGATATTTTCGTTATTGCAATTATAGGGTTCTTTTTAGCAACTGGAATTGAGTGGCGAGCACTACTCCTTGAAAAATGGAGTTACTCCCCTGCTATGCCAATAATTCCTGTCCTTAAAGTCGGTCTAACTCCTATATTACAAATGACCCTCCTACTTCCTCTTTCATTCTATTTAGTATTTCTTATGGAAAAAATTATCCCAAGAGATAAGAAAAAACTATACCGATGTAAAAAATGTGATTTAAAATACCCTGGCAAAGAACTCGCAGAAGAATGCCAGGCGTGGTGTAGTAAACATAACAGTTGCAATCTAGAAATAATTAAAAACGCCATACCAGAATCAGAAGAGTAGATAAAAATTAACTAATATTTATGAAAATTGATCACCCACAGATTAAGAGGCTAGAATATAATGAAATTATCGATGGTATATATATTGGCACAAACCAGTGTTGCCAAACTCATTTTGATGAAAAATTAAAGAAGGAGGGAATAACTGCTGATATTTCATTAGAAGAGTATAAGGTTGATGCCCCTTTTGGTGTTGATTTTTATGTATGGATTCCAACAAAAAATCATACCCCTCCTACAGATGAACAACTAGAGTTTGGAGTATCAGTCCTAGAGAAAATTATTTCTATGAGTAAGAAGGTTTATGTACACTGTAAAAATGGTCATGGAAGAGCTCCAACACTAATATCCGCATATCTCATTAAGAAAGGTAAGTCTCCTGAAGAAGCAGAAGAATTCATTAAAACAAAACGACCAAGTATGCACCTAGACGAAGCTCAACGACAAGCATTAAATAAATTTAATAAACATTATGATTGAATTAAGTATCGGCTTTGTAATAGCCTCATTCTTTGCAGGACTACTAACCTTTCTTGCACCATGCACCCTACCACTTGTACCTGCATACCTGGGCTTCATTAGTGACGTAGATCAAAAGGAACTTAAAGACCCAGCGACTGCAAAGTCAGCTCGAAGAAAGATCTTCCTCAATGGCCTTGCATTTATTGCCGGATTTTCATTCATTTTTATAGCTTTTGGTATTTTAGCTGGATTTGCTGGAACAGCACTTGCTCCATATAGAATTTGGCTTACTCGTATAGGTGGCTTACTTGTAATTCTTTTTGGCCTTTTTATGCTTGATTTTTTTAAGCTTTCTTTTTTTCAAAGTGATAAGCATATTCCAATTCCAAAATGGTTAACACTTGGTAAGCCATCTAGTTCTTTCTTTGTTGGTGGTACCTTTGCACTTGGCTGGACACCCTGTGTTGGCCCCATACTCGGCTCTATTCTTTTATTAGCAGGAACCACCGGAACAGCTCTTCAGGGCGGAGTTATGCTTACTGTTTTCTCTATAGGTCTTGCTATACCATTTTTAGTTATTGCATTTGCCTTCTCTAAAGCAACTACTTATATTGATAAAATATCAAAATATTTGAAATGGATATCTATTATAGGAGGTGTATTTCTTATTATTCTTGGCTTCCTTCTTGTAACTGACAACTTTGGGCTTACTATTCAGTATGGTTATGAACTTTTTGACTTTGTTAATTACGAGAGATTATTAGATTTTCTCTAAATAGTTTATTTCAATCAGAAGAACTAATCTGATATAATGGCTTTATGAAAAACTCAAATAAAATAATACTCCTGACTGTTATATTACTAGCCTTAATAATTGGAGTTATGTATAACTCCAGTGATACAGCTCCGGTTGTAACAACCGAGACTGAGGAGGTAGAGAAGCCATTAAACATAGTTGGCAAGTGGAGAGGTATTGAAGATGAGAGGTTTGTTAGAACCTTTCTTGCTGATGGTACTGTAGTTGATGTTTATAATAATGTTCAGGAGGCAGCCAAGCCTGGAACCTGGGTTATGGTAGAAGATAAAGAGAGTGAAGAGGGTCTACCAGTAACAGATACTGAAGATCCAATAGTGAAGATAGTCTTTGATAACTATAACTTCTACTACTCTATTCCTGAATCAACAGAAACTAACCTTACTCTTGTCTTTCTTGAAAGAGGCGGTGTCCTAGCCTTTAGCCGGGTTATTGAGTAATGGATTTGAAACTGAAAACCAGGATAATCTTTGATTTTGATAAGACTATCGCTACCCTAAAGATTCAGTGGGACAACTGGTTTATTGGTATTGCTAAAGTAATCCAGGAGTTTGATTCAAACTTTCCACTACCAAAGCCTGGTGAGTATGTATACTACTCAACTCAAAATGAATATATTGATAAGTTTGGTAAATCTTTGGTTGATAAGATAATAACTTTTAATCAAGCTTTTGAACAGGAGAATAATCAGGGGTTAATACCAAACATAAGTTGTATTAACTTTATCAACTCCCTTAAAGACAAAGAGTTGTTTATCTGGTCATCAAACAGCCAGAAGATGATTGAGGAGTCCTTAGAAGAGTTAGATTTAAAAGATAGGTTTGTTGATATTATCAGTAGAGATAGAGTTTTTAAAACAAAGCCCGATCCAGAGGGTTTTACACATATTTATAATCCAGAGCATGACTTAAAAGACTACCTCTTTGTCGGGGATAGTAGTATGGATGAGGTTGCCGCTAAAGAAAGCAGAATAGACTTTATCCACGTAAGTAAACTAGATAGCCTGAATATCAACTAGCATCTGCTTATTATCTAGAGCTAACTCTAACTCTCTAACCTCTTCTTTTTTAAACCACCTTGAACTGCTATCTATCTCAGTAGTGTCACAAACTCCCTTAAACAAGAAGGGAATACAGTGTCTTCCTGGGTGACGATTAGGGTCATCATAATACCTGCCCGTAAACTCAAAGTTAACTCCGGTTAAGCCAGAGTACTCCTTTACTCTCCTATCCAAAGCCTCAACTAGTCTTTCTCCAGGCTGAACATATGTAGCAAAAACCTCCCAAACACCCTCCTCTCTCTGATGTAGGAGTATATCTCCACTTGAGTTTAATATTACTCCGGCAACTGATAATAGTTTTTCCATATTACTAATTATTCCTTAAATAAATGATATAGTAAATACAGTGAAAAACAACTATTTAGTCATAACTGGTCTAGTCCTTGCCTTTTTCGGTCTGCTTTTAACTCAGAATCAGCTTGAGGTAACTCCAGTTAAACCAGAATTAAAAATCATTGAGCAAATTGAGGAACAGCCTATGAGGCTTTTATTCACCGGTGACCTGATGCTTGGTAGAAATGTTGAGAAGATAATGGCTAGTCGTGGTAATAACTACCCCTTTATTAGGGTCTCTGAGTTTTTAAAAGAGTTTGATTTAGTTATCACTAACTTTGAAGGTAGTATTCCAATTGAACACATACCTACTGAAAGTGGAGAGTTCAAGTTCTCCTTTAGAAAAGAAGTCTTAGAGATATTAAAGGAGAATAATATTCGTGTTCTTCTCTTAGGAAATAACCATACCTATGACTACGGAGTTGATGGGTACTTAAATACAGTTAGTAACATCTACCAACAGGATCTAGTTCCCGTTGGTCATCCATTTAATCAAAGCTCAGACTTTGCCTACAAGTTTAAAGTTAAGAACCAAGAGATTGTTTTGTTATCCTTTAACGCTACCGTCCCTGTATTTCCAATTGAAAGTGCAATGAATACGGTTAGAGAGCTAGATACTGCTGATAATATAATTCTCACTAGTATTCACTGGGGTAATGAGTATGAGTTAACTCACTCCCTACTACAGGAACAGCTTGCTCATAAGTTAATTGAAGCTGGGAGTGATATGATAATTGGTACCCATCCTCATGTTATTCAAGATACTGGTGAGTATCTTGATAAGAAGATATTTTACTCCCTTGGTAACTTTATCTTTGATCAATACTTCCAAGATGAAGTACAAGAAGGTTATCTCTTGGAGGTTATTTTAAATGAATCTTTAGAAACCAAGATTCATAAGATAAAGAGTATATACAGCCAGCCTTATCTAGCCGAGTCTCCAGCGATATAGCCGGTTGTCCAACAGAGCTGAAGACTGTATCCTCCAGAAGGTCTATCAATATCTAAAACATCACCAACTAAGAATAAGTTAGGAACAATCTTTGAGGCCATTGTAGTAAAGTCCACTTCTTTTAAGCTCACTCCTCCGCTAGTTACCACTGCCTTCTTAAGACCCATTACTCCAAATACCGAGATTCTAAAATCCTTTAAACTGCTGGCTATCTTCAACCTCTCTTCCTTGGTAATGCTG
>Ga0210057_1002890_pt1 | contig 24100 bp, 17 predicted proteins | sample CryGeyCG2114_010_2_FD_183968 | JGI IMG/M metagenome (GOLD analysis project Ga0210057, IMG submission 183968) | Groundwater microbial communities from aquifer - Crystal Geyser CG10_big_fil_rev_8/21/14_0.10 (SPAdes) (version 2) | ecosystem: Environmental > Aquatic > Deep subsurface > Groundwater ...
CACTTGCATTCCATTTTGTTAAATAATTTGCCGTACCAAGATTATTTGAAAGCACTCCACTTGCATTACTTTGTACGACTCCAGTTCCTAGTCCACTAAATGTTAGTGTTCCACTTGAGGTTATTCCTGCTAACCCTGTCAATTCCCCACCGTTAAATGCCCAATTGCCGGTAAAGTTTCCGTCGGTGATGGTATTTGTACCAAGATCGAGTGTTGTAATGTTTCCTGTCGTGTATGTGAGGGTTGTGCCATCAAGTGTAACTATTGTTCCTGTACTTGCGTCGACATCTCCCGTTACGTTTAAGTTTCCTGTTATATTTGTATTGCCGTTGACGTTTAGCTTGTATGCTCCGGGGTTGGTTGTGCCTATCCCCACATTCCCATTATCCAGCACCACAAATGTATCCGCTCCACTACTATCTGCTGTTCGAAGACTAAACCCTGTTGTTGTCCCCGCTCCTTGTAAATATGTGTTGTGAGCGACTATCCCATTTCCTACAAAGTTATGTGTGTCTGCTACCTCTATATCGTAGGTTTGTCTGCGACCTACTTCTTTGATGGAAATGATATGCTCCCAGCCGTCTTGGGTTGCTATTTTTTGCCCAGGTCTAAGATCGGCCACGTTTTTCCATTGGGTTGACAACATTTCTTCCTGCTGATATACTTGGTTCTGCTGACCGAGCGGACTGCGAATCTCAAGGCTTTTGTCCTTGGGTGTAACAGCTCCTTTAGACTCATTGTAGTCCTCGGTCTCTTTCTTTTGGACTTGGGCTGTTATCAAAATATCTCCTGCATTCACTACATAATTTGCACGCTTTGTGATATATCCTCCATACGCACTGTGATGTGCGGGGGATTTTTTGCCAATAGACCTAAATTCCACTAATAGACGAGGAAATTTTTGACGAATAATAGCCTTAATTTGATCTTCATAACCAGGATACTCATTATCTATGATAATTTTATTAGTCTTAAATCGTGACACCATGAGGGTGAATAGTATGAGTTGCGCGAATACCTGGAAGCCAAATTTACTGGTGCGTTTTTGCGCGTGAATATCGAGTAGTACTTGTTTGGCTCGGGCGGGAAGTTTTACAGTGAAAGATACTTCTTCATTGGCAAGAGCCAGATAGGTATCTTTCGTGTTCTCTTCAACTCGGATAGATTGATCTACTTCCAAGGCTTTGGTGTAAATGAATCTCTCTTCTTTTTGTGATTGCTCCTTTTTTGTCAGATACGGATGGTTTCCTGTTGTTTTTATCTTCTTTCCGTGTGACGTCATCAGTTCAAACACTTTCTGTACTCCCATATCCATTAGCCCCATAACTTTACTGGTTACAAATTGCCCTGTTGTTTCATCTAGTGTTTCAATCTCATCTCCTTCTTGGATTTGATCAATCCGCACATCTTCCCACTCATCGATCCACTCTCCATTTTTGCCTTTTCTTCGGCGCTTGCGACGAAGCTTTGTATCCCCGGTTACACACTGTCCTTCCACGTGAAGTTTGGCAAGGGGAGCCGTGGTGCCTACTCCGACATTTCCACCATTTGCTTGTAGTATTAACTTGTCAGTTGCCACATCGCTAATATACAAATCTCCCGTGTTGTTGGTGATGTAACTATTGGTGCCATCGTGATACATCTGTAAATCATTACCCGTACCTAAATATAGGTTGGCACTGTCTGCAAGCCCTATATCATCTTGTGAGTAAATCGCTTTGTCCCAGGTTGTTCCTTGAAGAAATATGCCATATTCTGTGGAACCGGTATTTGAACCCGGAGCATTTATCCGCAGTCCATACAGTGCACTTACGCCGTCACCGTTTAAGTTTGAAAAGTCCAGATCCATGCCGGTAAGCGCACCAGATATACTGGTAGATCCTCCCCAGTCCAGATTAAACACATCACCTGCGGTGTTGTTCACATCCAAATCAAGTGCAGTTTGATCTACGTCGTTCTGGTCAATAGTGAGAGCGACGCCTGTGGTGGTGTCTGTTTGAATCTCCATCATACCGGTAGGTGTGGTCGTCCCGATGCCTACAGAATCACTGATAGTTGCCGGAGATACGGCCGTGCCAACCCTTTGCCAAAAGCCTGCCGTACCGGTAGATCCTCCTGTTATATTTCCTGAACAGGTTAGGTTGCCGGTGGTGGCATCTAGTGTACAACCGGTACTTGCTGAACCACCACCCATAGCAATAGTGTTTGCTCCGTCCGCGATATTTAAGGTTGTGACCGTGCTGGTTAATAGGTTGAAGGTGGTAGCACTTGATGTCAAGCTTCCACCAATGTTGGTTATGATGTTGGAATTCAAGTCAATCCCCGTATCCCAGCCTGCACCTATGGATAATGCTGTTTCTGCTCCCGTACTTGCGGTGATCCCCCCAATTTGTAGGCCGTACAATGTTCCTGCACCAACACCTGAGGCGCTTACAGACAATCCTGCGGCTGTTCCCCCCGTGGTGATGGAGCTTGGGGTGGTAACTAAAACTCCGTATCCATTGGCTGTTCCTAATGTTTGGGTAAATGCCGGAATGGTGATATCTACGCCCGCAAACTGGGTGGTTCCGCCTGTGCCATTTTGGTTAAAGGAAGTGCCAGAAATTTCAACACCCGTATAATTTTCAGTTCCACTGGTATGCGTGTTGGTTGCTCCGGCTAGGGTAATGTCTATGCCTTTGAGCGCTTCTCCGGCATCAAGTCCCAATGTAACGTTGGTTGAAAGGTCAATCTTGTTGCCTGTTAGGGTGCCTGTTACAGTTTGAGCTGCTCCGTAGGAAAGATCGGTGATGGTTCCCGATACATTGTTGGCGTTTATGTATGCTAGGTCTGCAGTGGTTACGTTGGTTCCTACTAAGGTGAGTGCAGTGGTATCGGTGGTTGGGGTTAGGGTAAGGGTGGTTATTGCTGTTGTTCCGGTTGATACATTGCCATCTTTATCTACATAAAAGTATTTAGTTGCTCCGTCTGAACTGGTAATGTTAAAAATATCCTGATCAGGTGCGACTGTTGATGTCTGGCGAACAGAAAGACCTGTTGTTGACTGACCTGTTGGAGCAATAGTTTGAGTACTGGTGGGGTCGTTTATTAGACAGTCTGTACATGACGAGCCGGTGATGGTGGACCATTGAGGAACCCCCCCTGCCGATACGTTTAGTACCTGTCCGGTGGTGGAGCCTATTCCAAGGTTAGACAATGTGTTTGTTGCGGAGGAATACAGGATGTCGCCTTTAACATATGTCGACTGACCGGTTCCTCCACCTGCCTCTTGGGTTACTCCAGAGCCATCGATTATCGTTGTTGAACCAACTCGTAGCACACTATCCCAACCAGTGCCAGCCACATTGAAGGCATATTCCGCACCAGCTCCGGCTGTTATGTCTGAAATATATACGCCAGATAATGTTCCCGCGCCAACACCGGTTGCCGCTATGTTTACACCGGTTGCCGTGCCTGCGGTGGTTATGGAACTTGGGGTATCTATCTGCAGACCGTTGACATTTAGTGTGCCTGCTGTTTGGGTTAGGGCGGGAAGGGTTACTTCCAAGGCATTATATTCAGTGGTGCCACCAGCGCCGGTTTGGTTGAGTCCTGCTCCGGTGCCAAAGTTTACATAAAATCCTTTCAGCGTTTTGGTGCCAGAAGTGTGAGTATTAGTAACGGTTGGAAGTTTTACCTCTAGGCCAGTGATGTTTTGATTTGTAGCTACTAAGTTGCCGTCATCTAAATTGAATTTACTACCTATTACGTCTCCGACCGCTGTTGTTATAGTGTCATAAGCAAGGTTGAAAATAGTGCCAGAGGTGGCACTGGCGTTGATATGAAGTTGAGAGGTAGGGGCCGTCGTCCCGATGCCGATGTTGCCTGCTATTGAACTATTACCCGTTCCAGAGATTGTGAGTACTCCAGCGGTTGAGGTGATATTTCCAGACCCTGAATAGGTTGTTCCTCCTGAGATAGCACCAGATAGAGTAAGAGTCGTGATGTTAGATAAAGCACCTGCAGAATCAAGTCGAAGTGTACCAGCTCCTGCTCCTGTATTTATCCCTGTTGTTCCGTTTATTGTGGTACCCGTTATGGTATTTGCCGTTGCTATTGATCCAAAGCCAGATGCTATTGAGCCTCCCGTCAATGCTCCTGTTGATGTTAAAGATGATGCTAGTACTCCACCACCTAGTGTTGTGGCATTTAATACGCTCGTTCCGTTTATGTAATAGGCATTGCCTGTTGTTAGATTTGAACTTCCTACTACATTTAATAAATAGCTTGGATTAGTTGCTCCTATGCCTAGTCCTGCAAAGAGTGGCCAATCTGTGGTTTGTAGGTTTTGATTTAAATTTACACTGCTATTTAATGTAAGTGTGTTTCCATTTCCATCTATTGTTGTTGCAGATGATATGGTGAGCGCTCCAGAAAATGAAATTGTTTGACCTTGCACGCTCGTTAAATTTGCTAGTGTGTCTATTGCTGTTTCTATGGTTGCTTCGGTTGTTGTATCAATTACACTTACACTATTTAGGTTTGTAATATTTGCGTTCGTAAATGTGAGTGTTGTTCCATCTAATGTTGTTATTGTTCCTGTTAATCCTTCTATGTCTCCTGTTGTTGTTAGATTACCACCTGTAATTGAAAGTGTTCCGTCGGTAAGTTGTGAACCTGTTATTACTGCTCCGTTTATATTCCCTGTTGTTACCAGATGTTCATTGCTAAAACTAATTGTCCCCGTGGCTGATGTTATGGTATTTCCGTCAAGCGTTAAATTATCAACGACAATTTGAGTTGCACCTGTGAGCGCCCCTCCTGTGAGTGTTGCTGTTCCATCGGTTAAACTTGTTCCTTGAACTGCACCCGTACTTGTTATTGCTCCACTCCCTATTGTTCCTATTCCTGACAAGTTTCCACTGTTAAATCCCCAGTTGCCGGTAAAGTTTCCGTCGGTGATGGTGTTTGTGCCAAGGTCAAGTGTTGTTAAATTCCCCGTCGTGAATGTGAGGGTTGTGCCATCAAGTGTAACTATTGTTCCTGTTGGACTGTCTACATCTCCGGTGACTACTAAATTTCCTGTAATGTTCGTGTTTCCATTGATGTTTAATCGGTATGTGGAAACAGCTGTGGTGCCTATTCCTAAGTTTGTTCCGTTAAAGTACAAATTATTCGAACCTCCCAAAGTATCTGCGTCTTGATAATACGCAACTTGATTTGCTACTGCGTTTCCATCAAGCAGTGTCCCTGCTGTCCATACATCGGGATCTATTGTTCGTGTTTGAAGTATTCCACTTGAATGAGTAACTACGGTATCTGTTGCTCCCGCATTTAGCGTGCCAATAGTTGCCGTGCCGTTTACCGTTAAAGCGTCTGCGGCAAGTGAGAGTAAATCCGTGTCTGTTGATATTCCTACTGTTGTTCCTGTTAGATATAAATTGCCTGTGCCAAACTGTACAGTGGTAAAATTTCCTGTCGTGTATGTGAGGGTTGTGCCATCAAGTGTAACTATTGTTCCTGTGCTTGCGTCAACATCACCGGTTACATTTAAGTTTCCTGTTATATTTGTATTGCCATTAACATTCAACTTGTATGCCCCCGGTCCCGTCGTCCCGATGCCGACGTTGTAGGTTATGCTGTCTGGGTACAAGTTAGAACCAACCAACGTCCATGGGCCAGCGGTGGAAGAAACATCTGTCCAGGTGGCAAGACCTGAGGCATTTGAGGAGAGGACATAGCCAGCTGCTTGGTTATCATCTGTATAGGTGAAGGATCCCGCGAGGTTTAATTCAGTGAGTCCGTTTATAGTTGTTACTGTATCTAAAACTGGCTGAAGGGAGAAGACAGTTCCAGAGAGAGTAAGATCAGAGCCGACTGTATACTTGGTATCTGCATCTGTGGAAGTTATTGTTATCTCTGTGCCAGATACTGAGAGAGATGAGGTTCCTCCTGCTTTAAGGGTTAGAGTGGAATTGGGTTGGTCGGAAACTATGGAAGTGGAGCCTACTGTGATAGTACCAAAAGAGGACTGGGTGGAAGAAATGGTGGGAGTTTGACCTGTTGTTATAGCGATGCCATCGCCGGCTGTTAGGGAGTAGAGGATGTTGGGGGCAAAGAGGTTGCCGTTTAGTTTAACGTCTGTGTTGAACTCGAGGTATTCGTCAGTGGAGATGTCTGCAAGGACTTTGCCATCCGAAGAGGATGGAGAACCGCCCCCTAAAACCCGGTTGTAAACTGCGTTTAAAACCGGGTTTTGGGGTTGGCCATCCTGGGTATTTAAAACCGGGTTTTTACCAAAATAGTTTAGTGCTGCTGTAGTGGATCCGAGCATTATTATGATAGAGGACAAAGTTATTAATATGGAAGGATAAAAATTACTAAGTTTCTTTGTCAGGGTGTGGGTATATTTTGCAATATCTGGGTTTGTTATTTTTTTTTCTGTAACTACCAAATCCTGGAAGTATTTCTTATCCTCTAGCCAATCCACGTATCGATTAAGAGAGGTTAAATATCTTGTGACCGTGTTTACTCCTGCTCCATCTTTTAAAAGTTGTTTTTGATATCTATTGATATTTTCTGATAGCTTATGATATATTTTCGGAGGGTCTCCATGATACTCCTTGTGCCACTCAAGAAATCGGCGAATGTCAGAACGGTAGTTATATACAGTGCTCTGAGATAGTCCCTGTGATTTTAGGTCTTGAATAAATTGTTTGGGCAGATTGGACATGATTGATATATATTGATATATATTGTATCTATATAGAGATATTATATCCTGCTCAAATTAACCTTGTCAAGTTGCTTAATTTCAAAACATGTATTGCCAGGCTGGTAGATTTCCTATGACTCAACGAATTAACCTAATAAACTCCTGTAAGGCTCTCTGGTAGACTTTTGATATTAAACCCCCATATCAACACAACACACCCCCATCTCCCTTACCCCTCTAAGTTAAAGATAGAAAAAACCTTCTTAGATTTTTTTAAAAAAGTAGCTCGCGTAAACTGTATTTGGTAAGCGGAATAGTATAGCTAATCTATGCTTTTATAAAGATATCAAACTATGTTTGTTTACTATGGGATGTAGAGCAGCACAACTATAGGATAGTTTCAATATTTACGCTTATTTCATTACTTTGATATATATTGATATATATTGTATCTATATAGAGATATTATATCCTGCTCAAATTAACCTTGTCAAGTTGCTTAATTTCAAAACATGTATTGCCAGGCTGGTAGATTTCCTATGACTCAACGAATTAACCTAATAAACTCCTGTAAGGCTCTCTGGTAGACTTTTGATATTAAACCCTCATATCAAACTATGTCAGTTTACTATAGAATGTAGGGCAGCATAACTATAGGATAGTTTCATATCTGAGTATGGACGAAGACTTGGTTATTGCGGTTATAGATTACAGCCCTGGGAAACTTATAGTCTTTGGTTGTGCCATCTGCAAAACGGAGTGTAATGGGTTTTTCTTTTATGATGGTAATAAAGTTGGCATGTTGAGAAAGTACATCAAATTTGCCTTGTGAATTCTCAGATGAAAGAGCTGTGGCAGTCCCTTCCCACACGACCTCATGAGGGTTGCTAATTCGTATTTTAAACTCTTCCTGTTTCTTAACCATATTGTTATTATTTAAGGACGGTCCTTAAATAATTGTAATCCATTTGAGATAGTTTTTCTTATTTATAATTTCTAATTTAGCCTCGGGATACGTTTGGGTGAATTTGAGCTGCTTTTTAGTGTTTTGACCCCATTTGATCTCTGAGCCATCGAGCTTGCCGTCGCGCTCTTCTACCCAGTCAACTTCTTGCTTTTCCCAAGTCCGCCAGAAGTAGTTATTACTGTAAATAGGCTCATATGCTTGCCTTTTTAGTCTCTCAACTACTAAAAAGTTTTCCCATAATCCACCTATATCATCTCTTAGATCTGGATTATTGTAGTTATTAATAATGGCATTACGGATACCTACGTCATAGAAGTAATATTTGCTTTTCTTGTTAACTTCAGCCCGTAGATTACGCCTATAACCTCTGATATTGATAAGAATATATGACTGCTCCAGTAAGTCTAAATAACGACTCACTGTGCGTGCATTTACATTTAGCTTATTGGCTAGCTCATTTACAGAAACCAGCTGTCCTATCTGAAATGCCAGTAGGCGAAGTAAGTCTAGGATGAACTTAGAACCCTTAACACGCTCAAATTCTAGTATATCTTTGAGTAAATATCTATCTACTAATTCCTCTAGCTTAGCTTTCTTTTGATCTTTTCCCTTGCTTAATAAAATATCTGGGTAAAAACCATATGTAAGATAGTCGTTTAAGCTTTGATTGAGTTCATATTCGTTTGCACCGTTACCTTGCAACTCGGATACTGCAATTGGAAAGAGTTTAAGGCTTATGGCACGTCCCACTAATGGCTCCCCCATCTGTTGACGGAGTTGAAACGAGGATGATCCTGTAATAATTACACGGATTCGCTCAACATTGTCTACTAAGATCTTTATACCTAAGCCGATATTGTCTATTTTTTGAGCTTCGTCAATAACAATTAGCTGTTTTCCTTGGGCAAATCCAGTAATATCTTTTATACTAAGCGATGAAAATACTTCTCTCGCCTCAATACTATCTCCTGTTAAATAGACGTAGTTATAATCATCTGGGAGAGATGAAAGATAATTCTTAACTAAGGTTGTTTTTCCAACTTGTCTTGGTCCTTGAACTACTAACACCTTGTTCGGTTCAACGAACTTTTCTAGGTTTTGTATATGGCGTCTTAACATGTCTTGATATTACCAAACTACATGAATTTTGTCAATTTTATGTAGCATCACTACACATACTATGCCTATTTTATGTAGTGTACGCTCAACTTATTTATTCCTAACTTTTTTCAGGAATTTCTTTAGTCCCTTGGGCTCTGGCGCGGGAGCAGGCGCGGGCGCGGGTGGTGGAGTGGGCTCTTTTAACTCCACAAGATCAGACGACCCTGAAGGGCCCGTTCCGCCTGTGGAGTTATTATTGATGATCTTGCTAAGATTGCCGATGTAAAGGAGCTTGTCTGCGTCTATTTTATCTAGCTCCCCTCCGAGAATTTTTTCAACATCAGATATTGTGTCTTCTTTAGGCACAGTGATGCCTGAGCGGTTGGTCTGAATTTCGGTAGTATAAAAAGGCTGAGTCATGTAGTTTATAAGCTTGTTTGCGCGCTGAAAGATCAGGCGGTCCTCTGCTTGGAGTTCGGATTCACCAACAATTGAGACAATGCGCTGTAGGCGTTCGTATTCGCCGATGAGCTCGAGGGCTGAGGTAACTGCTTTAAAGTGACGCTCCCCTAGTATTTCACTGCTCAAGAGGCCTGATGATGAGCGAAACAGGTCAATCGGAGGATAGTACCCACGCTGAGTAAGGTCTCGGGAGAGAATAACTACGGAATCCAGATGACTCATGATGGCTGCAACTCCAGGATCAGACAGCTCGTCGGCCGGCACGTAGATATTCTGTACTGAAGTAATACTACCCGTAGGTGTATTTACGAGGCGCTCTTCAAAAGCGGCTACCTCGGATTCTAAGGTCGCCTGATAGCCAAGCTCTGATGGAATCTGATCTAACATCGGAGACAACTCGCTCCCCGCCTGTACAAAACGAAATACATTGTCTACAAAGAATAATATGTCCTTTTTCTGCTCGTCGCGGTAGTACTCGGCTAGAGCTGCGGCAGCCCAGGCTGTGCGGAAACGAACCGCGGCATTTTCATTCATCTGGCCAAAGATCAAACCAGTGCGGGAAAGTGCATCAAACTGTCTCAACATAAGCCAGAGCTCGTGTCCTTCCCGAATACGTTCGCCAATTCCACAAAAAATGGCTACCCCCTTGGTCTGCTTGATAACATTGCGTAGAAGTTCTGTCATCAGCACGGTTTTTCCTACTCCGGCTCCCCCCACAAAGCCGATCTTTCCTCCTTTAATAAATGGGGTGAAAAAATCAATAGGTTTAATGCCTGTTTCTAAGAGCTCCACCTTGGTTGGTGTGGTAATTTTGGTTGTAGCCGGTTCATAGATTGGTCTTCGTCCCTCAGATTTAAGCTCGCCCGCGTCATCTTGTGGTTCACCAAAGAGGTTGATAACTCTGCCCAAAACCCCGTCTCCCACTGGGACAGTGAGGGTAGAATTGGTTGTGGTTATTGGCATGTTACGCTGGAGCCAAGATTTCTGAGTCAATGATAGAGCTAATAATGACTGATCTTGAGTGTACGCAAAGATCTCGAGGTGCACCTTGGGATTATCTGGTGAGGTTAGAAGCTCGCGTAATTTGGGTAGATTACCACTTCCTGAATACTCTACCTCCACCACTTGGCCTCGAACTCGACGTATTAATCCTGTAAATTTTATGTTTTGTGCCATCTAAAGCCTGTTTCGCATACCCGCTACAGTTTCTAAGAGCTGGGCATTTCTAATTAATTTTGCTCGTTTGTCTAGTTGTTGTTTCTGGTTCTTAATCTGAGTCTCGGCACGCTCATGGGCGCCACTCATTGAGAGCATTCGGGAAGCGGTACGTGCAAGGTCCGTTTCAATCATTGTACGATTAAATAGGATCGTTCTAACCTGGGTATTAAAAAAATCTAAGATATCTGGTAGTTCAGGTTCAAAGATAAAATCTAGGTCGATACCCTCCATTTGATGAGATTCTGGCTTATATGTAATATCTATAATCCCGGTTTCTTGTCTGAGAAGTGTGACAAAACGAGGGAAATATAGGAAAACTTTGTCATACTCATGAAATCTTGTTAAAAGGTCTGTAATTTCCTGTGGGTCGGGATTATCTTTTTTGAATTGAATAAACTCCTTAATTGAGTGATTATTTTGTGTTTGATAGTGTTCACGACCAGTCGCGCCAATAACAATCCGGTCTAGGGTTTTTGTAGCTGAATCATTGTCAAAAGTATCTATGACATCCAGATTCATCGTGCCAAAAAAATGTTGGTTGGAGGTGATAGCTACGCTTAAGATTTTGCTCTCCCCCTCGGGGGACAAGAGCTTGCGGTTGGCAGCTGTAAGCATTAAGTGCTGGTAAATATATGTTATTTCAATATAGAAGCGGGCATTGAGCTCATATGCGGATCTAATCTGCTTGATTTTCATTTCACTCATCTCTGTGTAGGCGCTAGCTATTTCAGATAGCGTCTCGGTTTCCTCAATAATGTTTCTTAGATCAACTGTTTTGGCCATTGTTTAGTTTTGGTACTAATTCTTGTTTAATGAACTCAAAGTACTGTTCTATCTTTGGGTAGTCTGTTAGTGTTTGAGATTTTTTGAGCTTATTAAAAGATTGAACAACTTTAAGCAAAGCTGGCTTCTCAACTCTAACCTTCTTCAAGTCTTTGTTATCAAAAAATGCAACAAATACCAGACTTAAGAGAGCTAGTTGGTCTAATAATTCAAGTTTTTCGTGCACATTTTGACGCAACAACTCCTGAATAACTACTCCCCTTTTCAGTTTCTGCTGAGAAACTATATTAAGCTCAGAGCTGAAACGACTAAATCGTTCAAGATTACGATAATCTGCTAAAGACTTTTTAGTCAAGTGAGCAAGTTGTTTAAATAGGACATTTTGAGTCTGATGACCTACCCTGGTTACTGACGCGGGGATATCTATTGAAGGGTAATAACCTTGAGATCGTAATGAACTTGAAAAAAAGAGATGTCCATCTGTGGAAGACATTAGATTAGTGGGTATAAGGTCTGTAAGGCTATCTAAGTTTGTCTGAATAACTGGTAACAAGGTAATGGAGCCTGAACCAGCCTTCTCATTAAAGCTACCAGCCCTTTCCATTAAGTGAGCGTGCTGGTAAAAAATATCACCTGGATAAGACTCTCGACCTGGAGTTTTGCCAGAAAGTAAAGCCATCTCCCGGATATGTTTGGCGTGGATACCAAGGTCATCCAGCACTAAAAGAACTTTTTTACCCTGTTTTCGGAAATAATCAGCTATGGCAAAGGCCACCTGTGGGCACACCACTATAAGAGGTGACGGATCAGCTGAAGAAGTGGCAATAATAATGGAGTAATCTAGGGCATTTCTTTGCCTGAGAAGCTCGGTAATGTGCTTAATCTCGCTTTCCGGTTTTCCTAATACAGCGTAAATACAGATCGTGTTGGTGCCCTTTTGGTTGATAATAGTGTCGAGGATAAAAGTGGCCTTGCCACTCCTTGGCTCTCCAACAATGAGCTCGCGCTGACCAATACCAATGGGAACCATGACGTCTATAGTTGAAAAGCCCGTTATTAATTGTTGCGTAATCATACTCCTCGTGCCAATGCCCAAGGCAACTACCTCCAGCTCCATGGGTTCTAAACTTGCTTCCAATGGGGCTTTATTGTCGAGAGTCTCGCCTAGTGGATTAAATACACGGCCTAAGAGCTTATCTGAAAGGTGAACATTAATTCCTGTGTCACTGGTTTTAAAAATATCTCCGGGGAGCGGGCGTGACTCATCCAGCATAACTGCCTCAACTTCCTTATCATCAAGTGACATAACCAAAGCTCGACCTCCTTTTTCATCTACCAAGACATCGTTAATAGCGGCAGAAGGCACCCCTTCCAGGTAGATAAGATAGTCTTTGGCACTAGTTACTGTGGCTCTTTCATTATTTTTTTTCATATTTTTTAAGGTCCTTAGTGATGGAATAGTCGTGATAGACTCCGTCAATAATAAAGGCGCAACCTGCGCCAAGATGCGCGTCTAGTTTAATATTCACCAGTAAAGAGGTATTTATCTCTTTGCGTAACCAATTGGTAAGCATTGCCAAATTAGGCTCGTCTGGAATAAAAGGTAATAACAAAGTGAGCTCAGGAAGCTCTTTTATTTTTTTGGTATATTCCTTAATCTTGGAGTATAGGTCTTCTTTTGTAAAATCTTTATAGAGCTTTGTGGGTAATAAACCCACTGGGCGGGCTTTTCCGTCGCTACTATAAAGATCTTTCTCGGCGGCTTGGCGCAAGAGCCTCACACTCTCTAAAAGATCAGACTTTGTATAGTTGTGAGCAAGCAAATAGTTAAATAATTCCATTGAGTGTATTGTCTTTTTTGGCTTTTTCCAGTGACTTGAATACAATCTGCATGTGATCTTTGGTTGAGAGAGAGAGGCTTAATACTTCGCGTATTACCTGATCTATGATGTCTGCGATATTGTCATCGATTGCTTTCATCTGACTTTTTCCATATTCCTCAACCATCTTTTTGGTGTTTTTAAGCTCAATATTAAGAACTTCTTGAATTTGCTTGCTTGACTCTTCATAGAAACGCTTAGTTTGGGCTGTAATTAGCTCTTGGTTAGCTGAGACGGTTTTACTGATGGTTGCTTCAAGTGTTTTTAGGAAGTATTCATAGTCTTTTTCGGCGCTCTCTACGCTTAAACTTAGTTGTTTAGTAAGGTCGTTACTTAATCCTTCTAGAGCAGTTTCAAACCTTTCTTCAAGGTGTTTGCCTTGTAGTTTTTCTTGTGAGACAACCTTTAGTCCCTCAATTTGAGCCTGTGCCAAAACTTTATTAGCCTCATGGAGCGCATCGTGAATAATTACGCCAGATTGGCTTTTAGCTCGAGCTAATTCGGGACTTTGAGGGGCTAGCCAACGCTTATAAATCAGATAGCAAACACCTGCTAAAAGAACCATTAAGTTGATCAAGATTATAGCGTAAATAATGCTGGGCAAATTCATTTTTTAAAGCCTGGTTGCGGCCAGCGCCATGACAACAGCGCCTATGTTAATTATAGCAATTAATACAACATTAAGCACAATCATTGTCTGTATTTGAACTTTGGCAAGCGGGTTCCTGCCAATTGACTCTATCCCCTTGGTAATATTACGGCCCATGGTAGTGAAGGTAGTGATTAGAGAGGTTAAAACGATTAAAAATCCCAGGATATAACGTATAACTAAGGCAGAGCCTTCCGCTTGGTCAACGTTCTGGATGACAGACAAGAGAATTCTATCTAGAAATGAACCTAGATTAGGATCTATAACTGCTGAACCGGGCTGGATCAAGATTAGAACGCTTCCGTACTCGGTATTATCCGGTCCCGCGGTGCCAAGCACTTCTGCCCCGTCGTAAGCTCCCAAAGCCACCCCAATAACATCTTTTACACTAGTTCCAGCTTTTTGTGCTTTGCCCGGAATACTTGACATGCCAATGAGATCTCCAGGTAAGATAGCTCCGCTCTCCATGGTTGTATTTACCTCTACTTCTCCATATTGAATAATGGATGTTCCCTCTAGTTCAGCTTCGTTTGTTGCTGAGTCGGCACTACCCTTGCGGTAGACAATCCGAGGGGTTAACTCTACGACTCCCAAGAATTTTCCGTCAGATAGAGCTTTACCTAGCTTAGGGTTGCCATCCTTATCTAGCACAATAACATCCCCATCGCTAGTTTCTTCTTCAATCTGGTAAGACTTGGCAATTGTATAGTCTGATTGAGCACTTATACCAGAGCTAAACGGGATAGATAAAATGACAACAGATATTGCAGTTACAATTGTGGGCAGTTTGGACAGCTTCATATTATCTATTGTTTCATGGTTTACCCAAATATTACAATATTTTAATCTCCCAGGGATAAATGTAATGTTTGTTTTTTCTTTCCCCTGTTAAACCTATAACTTTGTAGTTTTTTGTTTTATATTTAGCTGAAAAATTTAAAATCGCTTTCATATTAAATGAGTTAAAGCTGAGCTTAGCTTCAATTGGTAACATTTCACCTAATGCTCGATTAATAACAAAGTCTACTTCAGCACCAGCTTTAGTCCGCCAAAAGTTTATTTCTTCTCTGCCGTAATGCTTAGCTAATTCAGCAAATATACTAGTTTCAAACATTTGATCCGTGGAAATGCTTGGGAAATCACGCATGTAGAATAAGGATGCCAATCCACTATCTAAGAAAAATATTTTTGGGCTTTTGACAATCTCAACTCTTGAACTGCGACTAGTTGGACGTACTCGTTTGAGAATGAAAGTTTCTTCCAACAGAAAAATGTATTTATTTATGGTTGGAATAGATAACTGAATCTCTTTTGATAAACGACTAACGTTGAGCAATTGCCCAGTTTGAGAAGCTAGAAGCTGTATGAGGTTATTGAATTTATCTGGATCTTCGATATTGGCAAAATCGCGAATATCCTTGCGAATATAAGTGTTAATTATTTGTCCCATAATTGATCTTTTTTGTGAGATGGTCTCAGCAAGTATCACTTTTGGGTATCCTCCGTATATAACAAACTCCTTATACTGCTGTTCGAGCTTTTGTATATGAACTGGTAATAGTGCTTCTTTGAGGTTAATATTGACTTCTTTGAACTTTAAAAATTCTTGAAATGAGAGTGGATGAATTTCAAAATTAACGGTTCGTCCAACAAGTGAATTACTAAACTTTGATTTAATCTCAAATGTAGAAGATCCAGATACGATTAGGTGGATATTTTTGTAGTGATCTGCAATTAATTTCATAAAACTGGATGGATTATCTAGGTACTGTATTTCGTCAATAAGCACATAGAGTCGTTTGTCCGTTTCGTACCCCTCCCCTTTTAGGTATTGTAGAAATGCATCTACGCCCATATTGAATACCTCCAGCAATGCCGGGTCCTCCATATCAATGTAGATATTAGGCATTTGTAGATTTTCTAGTTGCGTTTGAATTAGATAGAGAATATGAGTCTTGCCAACCTGTCTTGCCCCGTGTAGCACTATTACAGTTTCTGAGTTTAGGTGACTAGTTATTTTATCAAGACTATCTCTTGAGTACACTTTGTTACTAGTTACTAATTTGTGTTTCATTTTAGTAGTGCTATTGTATAACTATGGTTAGTAAATTGCAAGGATATTTCGAATTTAAGTTAGCACTAGGATTATTCTGGTGTAAATTCTTGATTATTCAAACCGATGGAGAAGGTGGAAGATTTTTTCCTTAAGATCTTCGGTTACTGTTACAACAACCATTCCTGAAGGATTTTTTCCCATTGGTGGCTGTCCATAATAGACGACGCTTCCCAGCGGAGCAAAAAGAATAATTGGTAGAGTGAGCAAATCCTCTTCTCCATCTACAACGTGTATTAGGTGATTACTAGATCTACTACACAGCTGTTGTATTGTTTTAGCAATTATTAGCACCGATTCTTTAGTCAGCTCTCCTCTGGGGTTAGAAACCTCGTGAGTTTTAAAGCTACTCTTAATATTAAGCTCTGCGAGACTGTTATATCTGCGTTTGCGCTGGACAAACAGATCAACAACCGCAATATTTGGCTCAATCCCCGCTTCAATGAGCGCAATTGTAGATATATCCCCCACAGAGACTACTAGCTTGTTCGGGATCTGCTTCTGAACAGCGCTGGAAACAGGGCCGAGGGGTTGGCGGAGGGTTGGGCGAAGATTCTTGGGAAGTTTGCCCCAAGTTTTATGCTTACTCCAAACTACACCTTCCCGATTAATCTCCCCTGCTCGTATACGAGTGGAGGAGATTGGTTGATCGTCTTGAGCTAATTCTAGCTCTACTTCCTCTATCTGTAAGCTGGGTAAATTATTTGCTTGGCGCCAGTTGTTAACTTTGAGCGCGTTAGGTTTAGTTTCTGAAGTAACTATCATAGCTTCAATCTGGGTGGGTTTATTGAGCGTGCCAAACATGTCTGAGATTTCCACAATCTCTGCTCGTTTGGTGAGTTTATGTTTGAATAAGAAATCTTGTACTTCCTGTTTGCGCAATATTAAAGGCCTTGCCTTTAATATTTTACTACTTGCGAACTCATTTGAGGTAATACCAATGATTACTTTGTCTGAGACTTTAAAAGCCGAGGCAAGGAGCTTGCGGTGGCCTTTGTGGAAACGGTCGAAGGTTCCACCAGCTGTAACTAGTTTGAACTTGTTCATGTTTGTTAAGTATATCACTGACCAAATTGTGTATAATGCTATTTTAATGAAAACTCTTCTTGTTTCAACCTATGTTCCTCAAAAATGTGGAATTGCAACATACACACGAGATTTGATTCAGGCAGTTGTGGGTTATAATAGCAATATAACTCCTCATGTTGTTGCCATCATAAATGGCAAAGATTCTAATTACCCACCCGAAGTAAAATTCAAACTAGAAAAAAACAGCCGAGATGATTATATTAAGCTTGCAGATAGAGTAAATTCGTCTAGTTATGCTTACGTATGCATTCAGCACGAGTATGGAATTTTTGGCGGAAATGATGGAGACTACATTCTGGATTTTGCCAAAAAACTTAAAAAACCCTTAATCACAACTTTTCATACAACCCTACTTGAGCCAAGCCCCAACCAGAAGCATGTGCTAAAAGAGTTGGCTAGATTATCTCAGAGCAATATTGTAATGATTAAAGAAGCCAGAGCCAGGTTGCGGAGCGTGTATAACATCCCTAGTCGAAAAATTAAGGTTATTCATCATGGTGTACCCGACCTGGAACTGGAAGATAATACTCAGGCAAAAGAAAGACTAGGGTTTAGGGCTGATGACTTTTTAGTTGGTACCATCAACTTAATCTCACGCAATAAGGGGCTAGAATACGTGATTGATGCAGTAAAGAAGGTGTCTATGGATATTCCCAAGCTTAAGTTTGTGATGGTGGGAGCGACACATCCCCAGGTTAAGCGTGCTGAAGGCGAATCTTATCGTGAGTTTTTACTAAAACGGGCTTTCGATCTTAACCTAAACGGTCAATTTAAGCAGGTGAATGAGTATGTGCCGCTAAATAGTTTGGTAGATTATTTGAAGGCATTGGATGTATACATCACTCCATATACAGATCTGGATCAGACCTCGTCAGGTACCTTGGCTTATGCAGTGGGAGCAGGTAAGATCTGTATCTCTACTCCGTATATCTATGCTAATGAGATTCTTTCTGATGGGCGAGGTTTTATTGTTCCTAGGAGAGATAGCGATGCAATTGCCGAAAAACTTATACAGACATACACCAATCTAACTGAGCGTAAGAAAATGCAGGAAAGAGCCTATAAGTTTGGGCGTAAGATGATTTGGTCGCAAGTTGCTGCTAAACATATACAGATATTTAAAGATGCAAAAACCAAAACTTGATTATCTTCGACTTCTAACTACTCAAAAGGGCATCCTACAACACTCGTCAGGAGACAAGCCCAATCGTAAATATGGCTATGCGTCAGATGATAATGGCAGAGCTTTGGTTGTCTCAGATCTCTGGTGTGGAGCCAACGATAGCTCTATGAAGAAGTATATTCAGATATATCTGGAGAATATAGCTCGCTCTCAAGCCAAAAATGGGAAATTCTACTGCTATTTGTATGATAATGGCAAAAGAAAGCAGTTAGGAACTGGAGACTGGTTTGGTAGATCGCTTGTGGCTTTGGCTTTTCACATATTAAGATCGGATCTTTATATATATAAAGATCCGATCTTTAAATGCTTGCGGAGGAGCTTGAGGTTGGTTTTGGATGCTCCAGAAAAGTTTAGCTCTTTAAGGCTGCGTAGTCAGCTTGTGTTGGCTAGTTATTATCTACTCGTAGCAAAGCAAGTTCAGACTATTCTAACGAGCTCTCAGGAAACGAGATTAAGAGAAATACTTAAACTTTGGGGGAAAGATTTAAGCGTTGCTTTTGACAAACATGCTGAAAGTTATTGGGTGTGGCCTGAAAACAAGATAACTTATGACAATGGCAAGGTAATCCAAGCTTATCTTTTATTAGGAGAAATACTAGAGAAGCAGCAATTGATTAAGATTGGGCAAAAAATGCTTAACTGGTATCTGGAACAAACGATGAAAAATGGCTATTTTCAGGCGCCCGGAAATAATAAAGGTAAATTTTGGAGAAAAGGAGAACAAATGCCGTTGACAGATGAACAGCCTCTTGAGGCATATTCTCTAATTACAGCTCTGGTTAGCGCTAAAAAAATAGATACTGCAAGACAGGTCTATGAATGGTATTTTGGCAAGAATAGACTTAAGGTGGTCATGGTAAATAAGCTTGGAGGCGTCTATGATGGCTTAAGAAAGAATAGTGTTAACCCCAATCTTGGAGCAGAAAATGTGGTGGGAATTAGCCTGGCGTATCTTGCAATTAAGCACAAAATCAACCTGTAAACAACTTTTCGTCTCTCCCATATTGCTCAAAAGTGTGAAATGAGCTACAGGAATCATAGATATGTTTGGTCCATTTTAGGATGATATCTTTGGAAACAGTTGCAAGCCCCACAACAGCATCACCAGCGCCGTAGTACACTAGATATTCTGAGCTTGTTTCAACCGCGCCACAGGTAAATACTACTTTTGGTACAAGCCCCTCTTTTTCATAGGCCTCTTCAGGCTCGAGGATGGGCTCGCTGCTTCTACCAAGTACGATTGCCGGGTTGTGGACGTCGAGTAAAGCCAGACCCAGACGGTAAACCATATTATCGTCGACACCATGGTAAAAAAGTAACCAACCGTAGACAGTTTTGATGGGAGGAGCCCCCATGCCAATTCGTTTACTGTCCCACATGCCTGGTCGAGGCCAAAATAAGGGCCCCCGTTCTTTGTAGTTTCGAGCGTCTGTGGCAATGGCGAGACGGGCATGTGGTATTACACGGTGAACCATAAGATAATTCTCGTTTATTAGCTCGGGGAACAAAGCAGCATCCTTGCTATCAATATGGCCTATTACAACTCCAAAGCGAGTAAAAGACTGGAAATCATGGGTATACGCGAGGCTAACGCGTACTCTCCAGTTTTCGGGTCTCTTATGGGCCTCATCGAACTCAACAATCTCTGGATAATGAGAAGCAGCTGTGTAGAGAATATAGTACTTATCCCCAATTTTTGTTACTCGAGGATCCTCTACGCCTAATACTTCGTATTCGCTAGCAGGATCTGGAGCAAAGACGGGGTCGAAAGAGCGCTCAAGAACTTCATCTGGTTTTCCTAAGCGAGCTAACCCTAAGCGAGAGATCATGTCAGTTCCCTGGGCGCGATACAGGAGGTGAATTTGTCCATTTAGTTCAAATACGGCGGGATTATATACATAACGATTTTCCCAAGGCTTGTTAGTTGGCAAAAGGATGGGATTGTTACTTGAGCGAGTTAATTTAACCTGCATTCCTAGACTATATCATAGTAATTATTTTTAAATTATTTTAAAACCCGGTTTTAAAATAATATAAATATAAAAATTTAATGAGGCGGAGTTGGCGGGTAATGCGCCAAGGCTGCCAGATTAGTCTCCAGAGCCATTTGAGACCCAATTTATTCACAACAGCAGGTGTTGGTCTTACTAAGCCTGCGATCTCATCAAAACTCCCTCCCACCACCATAAGAACTGTATCTGTTTTTAGTTTGTCCATAAAATATTCCTGCTTAGGTGCTCCTAAAGCAATAAAGACTATTTTAGTATTATTTAGTTTAATCTTGCTTATAATTTTTTTGTACTCATCGTCAAATTTTTCTCCAATTTTTAGTTCTGGCGCAGCCATCGCCCAGCCTTTAAGATTGGGATGTTGCGCTTGGAGTTTAGCTAGGGCGAGCTTTGCAGAATTACCCCGCCCACCATAGAGCCCAATCCCCCAGTTATTTATTGCAGCAAGCTTTATAAGTTCGCGCATTAATTCAACACCGGGTGTTGTATTTCTGATACCGGCTAGCCTGAGACCTACTCCATCTGGAATGGCAAGATTCGCATTATTAAGAATAGTTGCTAAGACAGGATCAGACTGGGCTTGAGTGATTATTTCTGGGTTAGGTGTGACAACACGGTATGCTTTTTTATTGTTTACTGCATTGATGACCCTATCTAGAGCGGTAGAGAGATTAATATCGTCTACTTGTATGTTTAAGGTTTTCATGTTACTCGCTTAAGGCTAAGCCATTCATGAAATAAAAGGCTTAGCCTTGTCTCGCTTAGGCGCGACCAATGTGTTGTTTGTAGAGATCAATATTCTCAAGCGCAACACCAGTGCCACGAACTACGCAATAAAGAGGATCTTCCGCAACATGAGCAGGAACCCCGGTTTCCTGTGTAATGTACCGATCAAAGTTGGCAAGTTGACAAGTGCCGCCTGACAATACAATGCCTTTTTCAATAATGTCTGAGGCGAGCTCAGGTGGCGTTTGTTCGAGGGCAGATTTTACAGCACCAAGAATCTCGACTAGTTCCTCATCGATGGCTTCTCTTATCTCTGTTGAGGATATCTCCACTAAGCGTGGTAAACCACCAGCTAAATCTCTACCCTTAACTTCCATAAAGAGCGGTTTGGGGAGCAAGAGAGCGGAGCCGAGCTTAACTTTAATATTCTCTGCTGTTTGGTAACCAATTGCTAAATTATGTTTTTTGCGCATGTGAGTAGTAATTGCTTCATCGAGTCGGTTGCCCGCAACCCTAACAGAGGCATGTGCGACTACGCCACCGAGAGAAATAATGGCAGCTTCAGTGGATCCCCCACCTGAATCTACAATAAGATTTCCGGAAGCTTCAGCTATAGGAATCTGAGCACCAATAGCCGCAGCTAGTGGCTCCTCTATAAGATATACTGTTTTGGCTCCAGCTCCCATGGCTGCGTCTATTACAGCACGGCGTTCAACCTGGGTACAACCAGATGGAACACAGATCATGAGTTCGGGCTTGAATAGGCGGTTACGACCAACTGCACGGTCAATAAAATATGCCAACATTGTGCGAGTGACCGAATAATCTGCAATTACTCCGTCGCGCATCGGTCGAAGCGCTGTTATATTACCAGGTGTGCGTCCTAACATTGTTTTGGCTTCATTACCCACAGCAACTACTTTTCCATCGTCACTTACGGCTACAACCGTGGGTTCCTCAAACACAATTCCCACTCCTGCAACATAGATAAGTGAGTTTGCTGTTCCTAGATCAATTCCTATTCTTTTAATTAACATGTTGTACGCTTAACTTAAGGCAAGACCTTTCATTGCATGTAGGGTCTTACCTTGTTTCGCTTATGTTTATTATATAATAGCAGGATGCGGAGCATAATTCTTCCAGTATTATCTATTGCGCTTTTACTTGTAGTAGCCATAGTTGTTATTTTCTATGCACGAGGCTACCGATTTAATACTCAGGAGCAGGTGATGTCTGGAACTGGGTTGCTAGTTGCCACCTCAAAACCAGACGGTGCACAGGTATTTGTTGATGGAGAGCTGAAAAGTGCGACCAACACAACCTTGAGTCTTACACCAGGGAAACACGATGTTGAAATTCGCAAAGAAGGGTTTCAACCATGGAAGAAAGAGATGAACATCTTTGAAGAAGTCGTGTCTCAGACTGATGCCGTACTCTTTCCTCGTAACCCGGGTTTATCGCCATTAACAAACTCTGGAGTTTTATTCCCTCAGATTGCACCGGATGGTAGCGCTGTTGCATTTGTAAAACGGGATCCTGAGGCAACAATTGCTGCTGGCTTACGCAGACAAGAAATACTGGAGCAAACTGGTATTTTTGTGCTAGATTTAGAGAATCGCCCATTGGCATTTGCTAATAACCCACGCCGGATTGTCGCGTATGCTGCGCTACCCGCGGATTTATTGGACCAAGATATCATAATTACCTGGTCGCCTGATAAAGATCAATTACTGGTTCAGTTTGAAACTACGGCTTACTTGCTAAATAATGCCAATAATCCAGTTCCTGCATTTGCTCCTAGCAGCGCGGAAACAATTGAACTATGGGAAGAACAAGCAGCTTTAGCACTCCAGAGCAAGATCGAAGCGCTACCCAAAGAACTTATCTTGATGGCAACAAGCTCCGCTGAAATAATTAGCTTTTCACCAAATGAAACTAAGTTTTTGTACCGAGGAATTAAGGAAGATACGGTTGTCCAGGTTATAGATCCTCCACTTATTGGGGTAAATTCCACACAGGAAATACGCCAGATCAAACCAGGTAACTTATATACCTACGATCTTAAAGAAGACCGTAACTATCTTGTGGGGCCTGAGAGTGAGATAAATGTAAGCTGGTTTCCTACCTCTAGTCATCTAGTCTACATTGAGGAAGACAAACTAAAAATAATGTCCTTTGATACCACCAATAAGACGACTCTTTTTGCCGGTGCTTTTGACCCAGATTTTGTGACTCCCTGGCCAGATGGATCCTCAGTCGTGATCTTAACTAACTTGAATCCCGATGCTTCTGATGAGCTCAACCTCTACGCTGTCAAACTCCGCTAATCTCGCAAGGTCAGACCTTGCGGAGTTAATTTAGTCTATTTGAAGTTCTGCAATTGGGAATTCACTGTTACTATCGCTCGAAATGGACATAAATTCTCTATAACTACCTATTTTCTCTGAATTTTTATTAAACCAACTTAGAATTCTATCTGGCTTAACCCACTCTTGTTTAATCTGACCCAAATAATTCGGTAACGAACTTGGCCTCTGACTCCGCAAATCCCACAAGGTCAGACCTTGCGGAGTTATTATTGCTTGTTTATGAATATAGTACGAAAGATGAACCAGTTGCTCGTCAGTGATAGCCAAAACTCCTTTGTATGCGCCTTGGAAAAGAGGTCCAACACGGCTATATTTTTTATTGACAAATATAGTGTAACGCGAACATAATGATTTCATAAACTCTACTATTGCTCTTTCATCTTTCTGATGAATTAATAGATGAAAATGATTAGGCATTAAACAATATCCAAGTAGAGAGATTCTACTGCTATAATTTTTGAGCCCTATTTTTCGAATAAATTTTTCTTTCTCTCTATTTTTTAGGTCGAGATCTACTAATTGTTGCCTTATTTCTTCTTTATTAGTTGGAACCAAATAATCCTTTATGTAGCTCAGAAAAACTGCGTAATCCGCTTTTTCAAAAAAAATACTCTGCTTATTCACTCCACGGTTGTAGATATGATATATACCATCGGAAACATACTGTTTTATGCGATTTTTTGTAGGCATTAGCCTAATAATATCATATTTATCTCCACAAGGTCAGACCCACAAGTTCTAGAAACGATCGCAACCCCCTAGGAACAATTTGTTAGGTACAATTCACTTCCTGAGAAAAAAGACAGGAGGTGAATATGAAGCATAAGAAACTAACTGAGTCGGAACGAATACTCTTA
>Ga0210057_1002891_pt1 | contig 24096 bp, 18 predicted proteins | sample CryGeyCG2114_010_2_FD_183968 | JGI IMG/M metagenome (GOLD analysis project Ga0210057, IMG submission 183968) | Groundwater microbial communities from aquifer - Crystal Geyser CG10_big_fil_rev_8/21/14_0.10 (SPAdes) (version 2) | ecosystem: Environmental > Aquatic > Deep subsurface > Groundwater ...
TACAAAAAACTGTAATTTAATTATTACTTTTAACAGAGAGTTTGATCCTGGCTCAGGATGAACGCTGGCGGCATGTCTAAGGCATGCAAGTCGAGGGACCCCTTCGGGGGGACCGGCAAACGGGAGAGTAACACATTGGTAACCCACCCCATACACAGGCATAACCCAGAGAAATTTGGACTAATACCTGATAGACTCTAATTGCATAAGTATTTTAGAGTAAAGCTCCGGCGGTATGGGAGGGGCCTATGGTCCATCAGCTTGTTGGTGTGGTAAAAGCGCACCAAGGCTATGACGGATAGCGGGCGTGAGAGCGTGGCCCGTCTCACGGGGACTGAGACACTGCCCTGACTCCTACGGGAGGCTGCAGTCAAGAATCTTCCACAATGCGCGAAAGCGTGATGGAGCAATGCCGCGTGCAGGAAGACGCCCTTCGGGGTGTAAACTGCTTTTATTTGGGACGAACAAATGACGGTACCATTTGAATAAGGGGTTGCTAACTCTGTGCCAGCAGCAGCGGTAATACAGAGACCCCGAGCGTTATCCGGATTTATTGGGCGTAAAGCGTCCGCAGGTGGTTAGATAAGTTTTTGGTTAAAGCTCACGGCTCAACCGGGAGAAGGCCGAGGATACTGTCTAACTAGAGGATGGGAGAGGTAAGCGGAACTGCCGGTGTAGCGGTAAAATGCGTTAATATCGGCAGGAACACCAAAGGCGAAGGCAGCTTACTGGAACATACCTGACACTCATGGACGAAAGCGTGGGTAGCGAAAGGGATTAGATACCCCTGTAGTCCACGCCGTAAACGTTGAATGCTAGATATTCGGAGTATCGACCCTCCGAGTGTCGTTTACAAAAGCTAACGCGTTAAGCATTCCGCCTGGGGAGTACGGCCGCAAGGCTAAAACTCAAAGGAATAGACGGGGACCTGCACAAGCGGTGGAGCATGTGGTTTAATTCGATGATACGCGAGGAACCTTACCAAGACTTGACATCTAGCTGCAAATCTATAGAAATATAGACTTCTTCGAGAGTGCTAGACAGGTGCTGCATGGTTGCCGTCAGTTCGTGGCGTGAGCTGTTCCCTTAATTGGGGTAACGAACGCAACCCTTATCCTGTGTTAAATTTTTCACAGGAGACTGCCCCGGGATACGGGGAGGAAGGCGGGGACGACGTCAAATCAGCATGGCCCTTACGTCTTGGGCTACACACATGCTACAATGGCTAGTACAATGGGCTGCCAAACCGTAAGGTGGAGCTAATCCCATCAAAACTAGTCTCAGTTCGGATTGAGGTCTGCAATTTGACCTCATGAAGTTGGAATCGCTAGTAAACGCAAATCAGCCTCGTTGCGTTGAATACGTTCTCAGGTCTTGTACTCACCGCCCGTCACGTCAAGAGAGTCGCGAACACCCAAAGCCCCAATTAGGGTCTAAGGTGGGCGTGATAATAAGGACGAAGTCGTAACAAGGCATCCGTAGCGGAAGCTGTGGATGGATCACCTCCTTTCAGGAGTAATTATATTTTGATCACATCGTGAATCAAAGTCATACTCTAGGTCGTCATTCTTGATTTATCAAGAATGCCACATTCGATTTTCTGTTACTATTTAGTTGTTGAAATAATAGGTTATAAAGTTTTAAAAATCCACTTCTGGAATTTGATATTAATCAGAATCTAGTAGTGGATTTTTTTATTAAACAAGTACCTTATATAATTGACATTGTATAAATATTATGCTAAGATAGCTATCATGAATAAAGAGGTGTGTATGAAAAAACAAATCCTCGTTTATTTCGTCCTTTTATCAATCTTCATCCCCTTGCCACTTAAAGCACAGCCATTTTTATCAAAAAAGTTTTGTAAACATCCGGATTTTTATTGTAAAGTTATTTGGCATAAAGATAAAAAACGTAAAATATGGTATAGATGGCAAGACATTTGGCCAGACAAACGTGAACGCTTAATTATTAAAAAAATTAATCGTTTAAATATGTGGCTAGTCCCAGGAATAACAATAGTTGTTCCTAAAAAAATGACTGGCAAAACATATATGGATTTTTTACCAATACCAAAAAAAATAAATACAACAGAAAAAGTTTTTATTTGGTATCCAAAAAAGTTAGCTTGGGGAGCATATGATAAAAAAGGCAATCTCTTAAATTGGGGTCCTGGATTAGGTGGAATAAAAAAATGTAAAAAAGAAAAACGATCATGCAAAACTCCAGCTGGTATATTTCAAGTCCTAGCAAAAGGAACATATTATTCCCGTTCAGCAAGCTACCCTGCAAATTGTAAAGGTATCAAGTGTAGCTGGATGCCTTATTATGTAAAAGTTACCTATGATGGAGTTGGCATTCATGGTGCTAAATATTTTATAGGAAGGCATGATAGCCATGGTTGCGTTAGACTATTCATCTCTGATGCAAGGTGGCTACATAAAAATTTTTTTACATATATTAAAGATAATGATAAAAAAGGTACAAAAGTAGTATTTTTGCCTTACTAACTCCGCTTATAAACGGAGTTTTAAATATCAAAAGAGCCTTGCAAGTTTTAACAAAATATGATAATATAAGTTCAAGCTTAAAGAGTTATAACCTTTTAAATTATTAGACTATTAAATAGCTAAATCCCTTTTAAGGGGCGTGTAGCTCAGTTGGTTAGAGCGCAGTCCTGATAAGACTGAGGTCGATGGTTCGAATCCATCCACGCCCACCATATGCAACTAATATATTTGGTTTCATATGGTGGGTATAATCTAACTCATAAATTATTTACAAATGTCGGCCGGGGTAGCTCATCGGTAGAGCGCAGCCCTGAAAAGGCTGGCGTAGGCAGTCCGACTCTGCCCCTCGGCATTTGTAAATAATTTTTTATATCGGGCTGTGGCTCAGTTGGCTAGAGTATCCGCTTTGGGAGCGGAGGGTCGTCGGTTCGAGTCCGACCAGCCCGACCAAAAAAACACCTATAAAGGTGTTTTTTTGTTGATTCTAAACTAACTGTTAGAAGTCACGTCTTGGACGTTTTTCAGTCATTGGACGAGCTTCATTTACAACTAATTTACGTTCTCCGAATTCTGAGCCATTTAGCTCATCGATAGCTTTAGTAGCTTCTTCGTCTGAAGACATTTCTACAAACCCAAAGCCTTTGCTTCTACCAGAGAATTTATCGGTAATTACTGTTGCTGATTCTACTGCACCAAATTTTCCAAATACTTCTTTTAGATCATCTGCTGTTGTAGAATATGGTAAATTACCAACGTATAGTTTCTTTCCCATAGATTAAATGCGCGGTAAATAATAAAATAAATACTGACGCATGCTATTATTTTTTTAATCATCTTTCGACCGCGCACATAGAGTGCTAATTAAGATATCTATATAATAGCATATTTATCAATTTTTGTCAAGTATAAGCTAATTTTAAGGTAAAAAAAATACAATTAATACAATCTGTAAAAATATGGTATTATATAATCATAAACCTCATCTAAAAAATAATATATGATTTTTAAATATAAAAAAGAAAAAGAAACTTATAAAAAAGCATGGGTGATAGCTGTTAATATGGGATATGGACATGAAAGACCTGCTCACTCTTTAGAGTCTATAGCACAAGATGATCAGTATATAGTTGCAAATAACTATCCAGGTATTAGCAAAGAAGAAAAAGAAGCATGGCGTGATTCTCGTAAATTATATGAGGCAGTATCTCGCTTAAAACCAATACCAATTATTGGCGATATTGCTTTTGGTATTATGGATAGAATCCAAGAAATTGAAGATTTTTATCCAAGAAGAGACCTATCTACTCCAAATTTACAACTTAAGGAAACTATTAAATTTATTAAAAAACATGAGATTTGTAAAAAACTTATAGATGACTTAGCGGAACACAAAAAACATTTACCGTTAGTTTGTACTTTTTTTATTCCAGCATTTGCTGCAGAAATTTATGATTACCCTGGAGAAATATACGTCTGTATTACTGATACTGACTTTAGTCGTACCTGGGTGGCAGAAGATCCAAAAAGAAGTAGAATTAAATATCTAGCACCTAGTGGAAGAGTTGTTGAACGTCTTAAATTATATGGAGTTAATGAAAAAAATATTTATCTAACTGGCTTTCCTCTTCCAAAAAATTTAATAGGTGGGCCAGACTCACCTATCACTAAAGATGATATGATGGATAGAATAAATAATTTAGATCCAAATGGTATTTTCAAAAATAGATACTATAATATAATGCAGGGACATTTTGGTACAAAAAGATTAAAACAAAAAACTAAAAGACCGCTAACTTTAAGCTTTGCTGTGGGTGGAGCAGGAGCACAAAGATATCTTGGTATAAAAATTATAAAAAGTTTAAAAGAAAAAATAAGAAGACATCATATACAAATAAACTTAATAGCTGGAACACATAAAAATTTAAAAACTTTTTTTGAAAAAGAAGTAAAAAAATTAGGAATAAAAACAACTCATTCTAGTGGTGTTAATATAATATTTGAAAATACTAGACCAGCATATTTTACTGCTTTTAATAAAATGTTAAGAGAAACAGATATTCTTTGGACAAAACCTAGTGAATTATCATTTTATACAGGACTAGGTATCCCTATTGTTATGGCAGAACCCATCGGATCTCAAGAAAAGTTTAATAGATTATGGTTACAACAAATTGGTGGTGGTATCGATCAGCTAGACCCAGAATATACTGATGAATGGCTCTTTGATTGGATTGATAGTGGTGCTTTAGCACGTATGGCATGGAATGGCTATATAGAGGCTCCAACTCATGGAACATATAGAATTGAGCAAATAATAACTGGACAAAAAATAGAATTAGAACAATTGCCATTAGTAGTATAAATATCACAACTTATAACTTGAAACTTATAATTTTATAAAAATCCCTATTTGGGATTTTTATCTTATTCTTTTTAAACACCTTATAAACTAGGTATTTACAAATCTTTAGTTTTATGCTAATATATATCTATAATTTAATATTTGCGGGTATCGTATAATGGTTATTATCTCAGTTTTCCAAACTGATGATGGGGGTTCGATCCCCCCTACCCGCTCCATAAAAGAACTTGGTTTTTATACCGAGTTTTTTTATGGAAAGACGGTAGAGTGAGCAAACTGCTTTGCTCACGTGGGGGATCGAAGGCCGGAGCGATATTTGGCGAGTATTTGAACGAGCAAAACCGCGAGGCGGGCCTGCGAGCACAGAGGCGGAAGCCGAAGCAACTTGTAGGCGATCCCCCCTACCCGCTCCATAAAAAAATCTGAGTTCATCTCGGGTTTTTTTATATATAAGCTAAATATGTTAATATATAAGATATATGAAGCAATATATACCAAAGGTTAAATTTAATCTACCGACCGTAAAAGAAGAAGTTCAATGGCTTACTTATTTTATAACCCCTAATACCTCTGGATTAGATTGGAGCAATATTGTATACAAAACACATCCTAAGTTAAAACAAAAACTAACTGGAATCAAAAATAAAAAGAAAATCTATAATGTATGTTTTGATTATGCAAAAGATTTTATTAAAAATAATAAAAAAGAGTTAGAAAAAAAACAAAAAGAATATCAAAAAGCTTGGAATAAAATTAATGATAAATATCTAACTATTTTATCTAACCATCTAGAAACCGAGTGGCCTAAAAATAAAATTATTAAAGCGTATATATCCATCAACCCAATATGCCCTCGTTTTTTAGATAGCTGGAGCTTTCATGTTAGATATGATAAGAAAGAACATTTAATACCTACCTGTTTTCATGAGATATTACATTTTATATATTTTAAAAAATGGCAAGAAGTATTTCCAAAAACTAATATAAAAAATTTTGAAGCACCCCATTTGATTTGGAAATTAAGTGAAATTATTGATCCTATAATATTAAATAATAATCCTCAAATTAAAAAAATGCTAAAACGTAAAACTGAAGGATATGATGAGTTTAAAAAAATAGAAATAAACAATAAACCTATAAATACTTTATATACTAAAATGTATAAAAACCACCTTAAAAATAAAACTTTATTCGATAACTTCCTAAAAGATATATGGCAATTTACAAAAGAAAATAAAAATAATATCTAAAATACATCTTTACAAAGATGTATTTTTATTATAGACTAAAATAAATGGAGGCAAAATGTCTAACAATGACCAAAACCTTGCTCCTTTGAGACGTGTAAAAATATTTTTTAATAAGCCAGAAGTAGTAGAAGAAAAATTAACAACTCTTTATTTCCAAATACAAGGATGTGAAATAGAGAAACAGCAATTTATACCCTTTGAAGACTCTGAAGGTAATAAACTAGTATTTGTAGTTATTATCTATATTAACAAAAATCCCGTCGGTTAATGACGGGTCTTTTTATTTAAAAATACTTTTTGTAATATTTACTCGCTTCTTCTGGTGGTATGGGATTAATATATAATTGGCTACCTAGTTCTAAGCCCGCCCAAACAGTGCTTCTTGGTTTTATCTTAAAATAAAAATGTTGATCTTTTGCATCTAAAACTTGATGAAAATAAAAATTATAATCAAGGCCTAGATTATCTATTGCTGTTAAAGACTGTTTTAATATTTTTGCTAAACTAAGTATCTCTTTTTGATTTAGCTCTGCTATGTTATCTACATGTCTTTTAGAAATAACCATTAATTCATAGCTATGAAAAGATGCATAAGGACAAATAACTATAAAATTATTATCATGAAATACTAAACGTGGACCATCGGCTTCTTTTTTATAAATATCACAATAAGGACATTGACTATTTTTTCTAAAACTATTCTCTACTTCTAATTTTGATAAAATATGAGATGGGACAAACTCTGTTGCAAAAATCTGAGAATGAGAATGATCAACAGATGCTCCGCTTAATTTTCCACTATTTTTAAAAATCAAAACATACTCTATATTTTTTTGTTTTACTAAAAACTCTGTTCTATTTTGATAAACCCTTAAAACATCAACTATATGATTTATGTCTAGATTATAGAATTCTTTAACATGCTCCGGTGTATCTATAATTAATTCTTGCATTCCATAAGCTTTTTTAAACTTTTTATCAAAAATTGGATACTTATTTCCAACTACTTTAACTTGCCAATTCTTACCTTTTTTAATTTGATATAAAGTATTTTCTTTATCAATATTGGTAGGACACAAATGACAGTTACCATCTACTGCAGTTGTATGAGTATTTAATTTTTTAAGTTTAAATTTACGTTTTGGCGCTATTACAACATGACTATTATCTAAATAATCTTTTCTTATTTCTGACTCTGTAATCTTTTTCTTATTCCTTTCACTTTTATTTAGTAGCCAAAAATCATTATAAATTTTTTGGTTGTTTTTTTGCATAAACCAGTTGGTCATCCCCGTGCAGACGGGGATCTTATTTTTTAAATTATTTTATTATATATATCTTCCCAATTTGGATTTTCTTTTTCTATTAAATTAATTTTCCATTTCCTTTCCCATTTTTTCATTTGTCTTTCTCTATTTACCATATTATATGGATCATTTACTATTTCAAAGTATACTAATTTATTAAGATTATATTTATTAGAAAAATCTTTTACTACTTTATTCTTATGTTCCCAAATTCTTTTTATTAAATTTGAAGTAGAACCTATATATAAAATACCATCTTTTTTATTTGTTAAAATGTAAATATAATAATTATTCATAATTCATGAGATCCCCGCCTTCGCGGGGATGACGAAAGCTTGAAAGGATGACGAGAGCTCGAAGGGATGACGAGAGGAGGTAATCATTATAAATTTTTTGGTTGTTTTTTTGCATAACCTTCTAAATTTTTATAATTTAAAGAGTTGCTTAAAGTAATTGCGAGCGCCAAAGCATCTGCTGCATCATCAGGTCGCGGTAATTCTTTTAATTTTAATATAGATTGCACCATTTTTTGAACTTGCATCTTGTCTGCAGAGCCATAACTAGTAACAGCCTGCTTTACTTGCATAGGAGTATATTCATGAAGCTCTAAATTAAAGTTCATAGCCTCTAATAAGATTATACCACGTGCATGACCTACGTCGAGTGCAGTTTTTACATTTTTACAAAAAAATAATTTTTCTATAGATAAAAAATCTGGCTTATATTTGCTTAAAATTTCTTTCATATCAAGACTTAAAAGTTTTAACCTAAAAGAAAACTCCGCATCTGCCGGAGTAGTGATCACACCATAATCTAAAACTTTTAAAGTATTATCTTTTTTTTCAATAACTCCAAAGCCTGTTATAGCAAAGCCTGGGTCTATACCAAGTATAATCATATATTAGTTATTCGTTTTACGGTGTCGAAGCTCATATCGGTTTCGTAAAACGTTAAACGCTGCAACACCAACAAGCAATACCCTAACGCAAAGCGACACCTAAACCGCTAAACGTTTTATTTTATATTTGTAAATATATCAGACACATCATCATTATCATCCAAAGCATCCATCAAGCGTTCCGCTTTAACCTCATCCTCTTCATTTATATCAACTTCTTCTTTGGCTATATATTCAATACTAGCAGATTCTATTGGAATATTTTTTTTATCTACAGCTTCTTTTACTTTTTGTAAATTCTCTACTTTAGATACTACAACTAAATCTTCATCTTCTTCTTTTAAATCCTCTGCACCTGCGTCAATTAATTCTAGCTCTAGCTCATCACGATCCAAGTCTTCTTTTTTAAATCTTACTATGCCAGATTTTTCAAATTGCCACATAACAGATCCTGGTGCTCCCATATTACCACCATTTTTACTAAATATATGCTTTATATCACTTGCACTCCTATTTGGATTATCAGTTAAAACAGTTACAATAAAAGCTGATCCTGCTGGTCCAAAACCTTCATACACCAACTCTTTCAACTCTCCCGCCTCTCCTCCACCAGCACCCTTGACAACAGCCCTATCAATATTATCTTTAGGCATATTAAAAGCTTTAGCACGATCAATAGCAAGCCTTAACCCAAAATTGAAATTAGGATCTCCACCACCTCTTGCAGCTATAGATATCTCTTTAGAAAGTTTGGAAAAAATCTTACCCTTTTTTGCATCTAATGCTCCTTTTTTTTGTTTTATGGTTTTCCATTTACTGTGTCCGCTCATAAGTTATGATGTTAATTTATATCTTTATTTTAACTTATTATTATTATTATTTCAAGAGTTGACAAAATGATAAAAATAACTTAAAGTAAACTTAGGGAGTGACAATATGAAACAAAAATATAAAAATCAAGAGCTTCATTTACAACACATTAGAGCTACAAAAATATTTTTTATTTCATTTATACTAATATTTATTATCGTTCTTTCACTATTATATTTTTATAAATTTTTTCCTTTTTATATTATCGTAGGATTTACATCTTTAGGATCATTAATTGCTTTATATTTTGGATTAAAAGCTGTATTTTTATCTATTAAAGCATACCAAAATAATATTTATAAAAAATAATTTAACTATATTTCTTATATCAAAAAACAGAGATAAAATCTCTGTTTTTCTTTTTATACTTTTATTTTTTACTCTCTTTAAATCCGGTACCAGCTGGAATTAATCTTCCGATAATTACATTTTCTTTCAAACCATTTAACTTATCAGACTTTCCTGTAACAGCTGCATTGATCAATACTCTTGCAGTCTCTTGGAAGGATGCTGCTGATAAGAAGCTTTGAGTTGATAAAGAAACTCTAGTAATACCTAAGAACATTAATTCAAATGTTGCTTCCTTGCCCTTATCTTGTTTTACTTTTTCATTTTCTTCTAATAACTCAGAATATTCTACAGTCTCTCCTGGTAATAAAGTTGTATCTCCAGAATCAACAACGTGTACACGTGAGAACATTTGACGAATAATAATTTCTATATGTTTATCATTCAATTTTTGTCCTTGTGAAAAGTAAATATGTTTGATTTCTTTTAGGATATATTGTTCTACTGCTTCTTTACCCTTATTCTTAAATAATTCATGTAGATCTAGATGTCCTTCTGTTAAAGCATCTCCAACCTCTACAAACTCTCCATCTTTAACTAATAATGGATATCCTGTAGGTACAATATATTCTATTGTTTTATCAGCTTCATGAGTAACAATTAATTTTGAACCATCTATGCTAACAACACCTTCTGTTATAGAACGGACTTCATCACCAGTTGATTTAACAAGTAAGATATCACCAGCACCAATACTATCTCCATCTTTAACTCTAATATCATCTTTTTTAGCCATCTTATAAACCTCTTCTGCATTATCAAGATAATTAATTTTAACTATTTTTTGTCCACTTCTAGCTACAGTTATTCTTTTGCCGTCTGCACCAACTATTTCCTTTGGAGAAGCATCAATAGATACTTGTCCAGCAACTTCAGCAACAAAAGCTCTTCTTTTTGGAGGTCTTGCTTCAAATAATTCTTCTACACGAGGAAGACCTTGCGTAATATCTTTTCCAGCAACACCACCAGTGTGAAAGGTTCTCATAGTTAACTGAGTTCCAGGCTCACCAATAGATTGAGCTGCGATAATACCAACTGCCGTACCCATCTTAACATTCTTACCATATGCTAGATCGTAACCGTAACACTTTGCACAAATACCACGAATCAATTTACAACGCAATACACTTCTTACATGAATATTATCTATTTCTAATTTTTCTATTTCTAGTGCAGCATCCTTATCTATAAATTCTCCAGCTTTTGTAATTACTCTTCCTGTTTTTGGATTCTTTAAATCTGATAATAAATATCTTCCATAAACCCTCTTGTGAAGTGGCTCACCAATAATTTGGCTTTCTGCTTGTGTTAAAACCACTCCATCTGGTTCTTCACAGTCATCTTCACGAACAACCATATCCTGAGCAACATCAACTAAACGACGGGTTAGGTAACCTGCGTTAGCTGTACGAAGAGCAGTATCAACCAAACCTTTACGAGATCCATGAGTTGAAATAAAGTATTCCAAAACATTTAAACCTTCTTTAAAACTCTTTTTAACTGGAAGTTCTATAATTTCTCCAGTAGGATTTGTAAGTAAACCTTTCATACCCATCATCTGAGTAAGCTGACCCCAAGAACCACGAGCACCAGCATTAATCATGCTAGCAACAGGACCTTTTGGATCTAAAGTTTTCTTAGAAAGTGTACTTACATCTTCTTTAATCTTAGTCCAAGTTTCAATAATTTTACTATATCTTTCATTTTGGGTTAAAAGACCTTCATTATATTGCCCTTCTATCTCATCTACCTCTGCATTTCCTTTTTCTATTAATTCATTTTTACCTGGTACTACTGGTAAATCATTCATACCCCATGAATAACCAGATTTTGTAACATATTTAAATCCTAAATCTTTAATATTATCTAAAAATACTGCTGTATCTTCAAATCCAAAGATGTCCAACATATATTTTAATACTTCATCAAGTTTCTTTTTATCAAATACATCATTAAAAAATGGTGCTTTTGCTGGCAATAACTCATTTACAATAATACGTCCTACATTGGTTTCTATAATTTCTGTATTTCTACCAATTTTTAACCTTACTTTTATTCTACTTTGTAATCTTATCTTATCCATTTGATAAGCTAGTTTTGCTTCTTTATCATCTCCAAAAATTTTTACCTCACCTTCTACATCTTCCATCAATGTCATATAATAACATCCCCAAGCGATATCTTTTTCTGGTTTAGCAATTGGATCTCCAGTTGCAGGTTTTAATAAGTTCTTGGAAGCTAACATTAATTCTCTAGCTTCACGTTTTGCCTCTTCTGTAAGAGGGACATGCACTGCCATCTGATCTCCATCAAAGTCAGCATTAAAAGCACTACATACTAATGGATGAAGTTGAATAGCCTTACCTTCTATTAATACAGGTTGAAAAGCTTGAATACCTAAACGATGCAAGGTTGGAGCACGATTTAATAATACAAGTGCTTGTTTTGTCACATCTTCTAAAATATCCCAAATTAATGAATCGCCAGTAGCGATAAAACGATTTGCAGATCTGATATTATGCACTACCTCTTGAGCAATAAGCTTACTAATAACAAATGGTCTAAATAATTCTAAAGCCATTTTTTTAGGAATACCACATTGATACAATCTTAATTTTGGACCAACTACGATAACACTACGACCTGAGTAGTCGATTCTTTTTCCAAGTAAGTTTTGACGGAAACGTCCTTGCTTACCCTTTAATATATCTGCTAATGATTTTAATTGTCTCTTTTTACCTGTTGCAGCTACAACTGTTTTTGTATGTCTTGCACTATTATCAATTAACGCATCAACAGCTTCCTGTAGCATTCTTTTTTCATTTCTAGTAATAACTTCTGGAGCATTTAAATCATATAAACGTTTTAAACGATTATTTCTATTTATAACCCTTCTATATAAATCATTTAAATCAGAAGTTGCAAAACGTCCACCATCTAAGGCAACCATAGGACGTAAATCTGGTGGTATAACTGGAATATTAGTAAGAATCATCCACTCGGGCTTAATACCATTATTATCTAATGAACGTAAAAGTTTTACCCTTCTTAAAAGCCTTATCCTTTTACCACCTTGAGCAGTTTCTAATTCTTTGTCTAAAGCAACTACTTCTGAGGTTGTGTCTATCTTTTTTAATACATCATATAATGCTTGTGCACCAATACCTGCTGTAAATAAATGACCATAGCGTAGTGATAATTCTTGATAAGCATTTTCAGTAATTACTGCCATTGGCACAATTTCTTTTATTTCTGACATTGTTAAATCAAAATCTTCTTCAAGTTCATTCACTTTTTCTTCCATTGTTGTTTGCATTTTTTCTAAATCACTTGCTAAAGTTTTTTGCTTATCTTTAACACCTTCAGCTTCTTTTGCAATTCTTTCCATTTCACGTTTAAATGTTTTTTCTATCTGACGTTTCTTTTGTTTAAATTCTTCTTTTACTTGTTCTATAGTAGTTTTTTTCAACTCTTCATCAACAGAAGTAATAAGAAAACTAACAAAATAAACTACTTTTTCTAAATTTTGAATTGTAACATCTAAAATTAAACTTATTTTTGATGGAACTCCACGCAAAAACCAAATATGTGTTACTGGTGATGATAAAGCTATGTGTCCCATTCTTTCACGACGAACACGAGCTGCTGTTACCTCAACTCCACACTTATCACAAATAATTCCTTTAAAACGAATTTTTTTATACTTTCCACAATAACATTCCCAATCTTTTGATGGACCAAAAATCTCTTCAGCAAAAAGTCCGGATTTTTCTGGTTTTTGTGTTCTATAATTAATAGTCTCTGGTTTTGTAATTTCACCATAAGACCAATTCTTAATAACTTCTGGAGAAGCTAACCTTAATCTTATAGCTCCAAAGTCTTTTAACTTTTTTTGAATTATTGGTTTTACTTCAGGCATATTTTTTTAATTTATTGATTTTATTAAAATTATTCGACTATTTCTGTTTTTTCTATTATCTCTCCAATTTGTTCATCCTCTTCTTCTGCCTCTACAAGCTCTACATCTAAACAAAGACCTTTTAACTCTCTAACTAAAACGTTAAATGATTCTGGGATATTCAAATTGCTAATAGGTTCACCTTTAATAATCGATTCATATGCCTTGCTACGACCAGGAACATCATCTGACTTGATAGTCAAAATTTCCTGCAAGGTATGTGCAGCACCATAAGCTTCAAGTGCCCACACTTCCATTTCTCCAAATCTCTGTCCACCAAACTGTGCTTTACCACCTAAAGGCTGTTGAGTAATTAAAGAGTAAGGACCAATAGATCTTTGGTGAATCTTATCTTCAACTAAGTGGTTTAGTTTTAACATATATTTATATCCAACAGTAACTTTGTTATCAAACTGTTCTCCAGTTCTTCCATCATACATAGTTACCTTGCCAGTACTTGGAAAACCAGCACGTACTAATTCTGACTCTATAAACTCTTCTGTAATTCCATCCAAAACTGGAGTAGCTACTTTATAACCTAAAACATTAGCCGCTAAACCTAAGTGAGTTTCCAATATCTGTCCTAAGTTCATACGAGAAATAACTCCCAATGGAGAAAGAATAATATCTACTGGAGTTCCATCTTCTAAATATGGCATATCTTCTATAGGAACAATTTTAGACACAACACCCTTATTTCCGTGTCTTCCTGCCATTTTATCACCTACTTGTATTTTTCTAATATCAGCAACTGCAATCTGAATTGATTGGATAACACCTGGAGGTAACTTGTCACCATCTTCACGTGAAAATATTTTTATATCAACTACTTTTCCATGTTCTCCATGTTCTAAATATAATGAAGTATCTCTAACATCACGTGCCTTATCTCCAAATATTGCGCGTAATAATTTTTCTTCTGCAGAAAGCTCTGTCTCACCTTTTGGAGTAATCTTACCAACTAAAATATCTCCAGAAGAAACTTCTGATCCAACAGTAATAATTCCGCTTTCATCTAAATTTTTTAATAAATCTTCACTAACATTTGGAATATCATTAGTGATAAGTTCTGGACCAAGTTTTGTATCACGAACATCAATAACATGATTTTCAATATGAATTGATGTAAACTTATCTGACTGAACTAAACGATCAGAAAGTATAATAGCATCTTCAAAGTTGTATCCATCCCATGCTAAAAAGGTTGCTAAAACATTTTGTCCTAAAGCTAACTCACCACCTTGTGTAGCACTACCATCAGCTAATACATCACCTTTTTTAACTTTTTGTCCTTTATCAATAATTGGTTTGTTATTTAAACAAGTTGATGCGTTACTTCTAACAAACTTATTTAATAAATATGTTCTTAAATTGCCCTTATCTTCTAAAACTTGAATTTTATCACCCTCTACACTAATTACTGTTCCTGATTCTTTTGCTACAATAGCATGACCAGAGTCTGTAGCAGCCTTACCTTCTACACCAGTACCAACAATTGGAGATTCAGGAATAATTGTAGGAACAGCCTGTCTCTGCATGTTTGTTCCCATCAAAGCTCTGTTACCATCATCATGCTCTAAAAATGGAATAACAGATGTTGAAATAGAAACAATCTGACGACTAGAAACATCCATATAATCCAATTCTTCTATTTTAACAATTTCTGGTTTACCATATTTTCTAGCTTCAGCTTTTTCAGCTTTAAAATACTCTCCACTTTCATCTAATGGAGTAGTTGCTGGAGTTGTAATTGATTTTTCTTCATCAAAAGCATTTAAATAAACTATATCATTTGTTACACGAGGTCTAGATCCGGATTTATCAATTTTACGATATGGAGTTTCTATAAAACCATATTCATTAACCCTTGCATAACCTGCTAAGTGACCAACAAGACCGATATTTGGTCCTTCTGGAGTAGCAATAGGACAAATACGACCATAGTGAGTTGTGTGAACATCACGAACCTCAAAGCCTGCACGTTCACGAGAAAGACCTCCGGGACCCATAACTGACAAACGTCTTTTATGTTCTAATTCTGCTAATGGGTTTACCTGATCCATGAATTGAGAAAGCTGTGAAGACATAAAAAACTCTCTAACAGCTCCGATAACTGGTCTAGCATTAACTAATTTTCCAGCTATCAATGTCTCTATATCAGATGTAGACATTCTATCTTTTACAATACGTTCCATTCTTGCCAATCCAACACGAAATCTACCTTGAACTAATTCTCCAACAGCTCTTACCCTTCTGTTACCAAGATGATCAATGTCGTCTGCATCTTCTTGAGAAATGTTTAATTTAATAATCTCTTTTACAATTCTTATTAAATCTTCTTGTGTTAAAATTCTATTTTCTTCTTTAGAAACAAGCTCTTTTTTAATATCTAAACCAAATTTTAAATTAAACTTATATCTACCAACTTCACCAAGATCATATCTTTCAAAATTAAAAAACATTGCGTCGATTAGAGATCTTGCATTATCTACTGTTGCTAAATCTCCTGGACGAATTCTCTTATATACTTCCTTATATCCATCATCTTGATTTTTTGATAAATCTTTAGCTAAAGTAGCTTCTATAAATTTTATAGTTGGATGAACATCAGAATCTTTAAATGCATTTTTTATTTCTTCATCAGTGCTTAAACCAAAAACTCTAAGCAATGTAGTTACTGTTACTTTTCTTTTACGATCTATTTTTACCCATAAAACATTATTTCCATCTGTTTCAAGCTCTAACCATGCTCCACGATTTGGAATAATTTTTGCACCATAATATCTTCTACCTCTAATATATTCTGAAGTAAAAAAAGCTCCCGCACTACGAACTAGTTGGGAAACTACTACTCTCTCAATACCGTTTATAACAAAAGTTCCTCTATCTGTCATTAAAGGAATGTCACCTAAATAAATCTCTTGTTCACTACTTTTTTCATTTCTTTTATTACTCAGTCTAACCTTAACCCTCAAAGGAGCTTCATAATTTACATTTTTTGCCATTGCAGTACGTTCATCAAATTTTGGCTCATCAAAATAATAATCTTCAAAATACAATTCTAAATCACGACCTATAAAGTCACGAATAGGAGAAATTTCTCTAAATAGTTCTTTTATACCTTGCTCTAAAAACCATTTATAAGAATTTTTTTGTGTTTCAATTAAATCTGGTTGTGGTATAGCATCTGTTGCTTGTCCAAAACGTTTTCGCTTAGCATTCTTATCTAGAATGCGTTTAAACTGCATCTTAGGTATTGTTGGCATAGGTTTTTTTTAGGAATTGTTACCAAATGTTCTTTTATAAGAAGATAGTAAAAATAACATTTGGTAATAACTCCTCGACAATTAAAATTGCAAAAAAATCTCCTCTCTTTATCCACAGGAGAGGTTTTTTACAGTTTTTTTATTATTTTAGATAAATAGGTGATAACACGTTAAAGGTATTTAAGTGTATTTCACTACAGTAATTATATGTAAGTGAGGCTTCTGTATATTCTTATATTAAAATAACATATTCCAGTAAATGTGTCAAGTCCAATAATTTTGCTAAAATTAGATAAAAAAATATTACAGAATTATATTTTATAAAATATAGTGTTTTTTATCCACAATAAGCATAAAATCATATAATCAAATAATCAAGAAATCATAGAATCAAGGAATCAAAGAATCAAGAAATCAAATAATCATGAAATCATAGAATCAAGGAATTAAGGGGTTAATAATTACTTTTTGCCTTATTTTAGATAAATAAATAATAAAAAACTTTAAATAACCTCTAGACTTGACAAAATAAAAAAAATGTGTTATGATAACAAATCATTGAAAATATACTATTAGTAACCTGGAGGAGAGGAGGAGTCTCATAATCAAGCATGGGTGAGATTCTGAGGGGCGTTCAAATGGGTATGCTCGGTTTTTTTTACTAGGCTATTTCGGCTGGATTCTCTAGCTACGTCGTCTTTTGATAGATGTAGCATTCCTGCCTCCAATTTACTGATAGTATTACATTTATTCCACTAGATGGAGGCACTCATGGGCGATTTTTAAAAGAGATCTTTTAAATTTTCTCACCCACGCCCATCCTGGGTCCTCCGTCTAGTGGAAAAAAGAAAAAATAACCTAATCAAGGCTATTTTTTTTATTTACAAATACTTGACAGAATAATAAAATCATGATATATAAAAGGTGGATGGGCATCGCAGAAGCAAGAGACAAAAAAAGAACTTTGACAATAAAAAAACAAAGGAGATTTGGATGTTGCCACTAAAAATTACACCTATTGGCGGAGTTGGAGAAATTGGCAATAATTGTTTTTTGTATGAAAATAATGGAGAAGCTATTGTAGTTGATTGTGGTATTGACCCAGGTAGTAATGAAGTAGAAGAAGATATCCTTAAAAGATTTGAATCGCTGTATGATAAAAATGTCAAAGCAATTCTTCTAACACATGCTCACCTTGATCATGCTGCAGTTGGAATAGTATTAGCAAAAAAACTAAATGTGCCACTTTACGTTTCCCGTATTAGTAAACTTTTTATTCAAAGTTTTAATAATAAATATGATAGGCAAACTGATAACTCGGAAAAATCTAGAATTAGTAATGTTGATATCAAAATTTTTGAAGATCAGGTTAAATTTAATATTGGTATTGTAGAGATTACTCCTATTCAAATGGAGCATAGCATTCCAGAGTCTTTTGGTTTCCTAATCAATTGGGCTGGTAAACATGTTTTTCATTTAGGAGACTGTAAGCTTACTGGTTTTTGGCTGGAAAGTAGAGCTAGAAGCATACAACGACTAAAAGAAGTTGGTGCTTATGGCATTGACCTACTAGTGATGGATGTTTTGAACATTCGTTATCCTGGTTTTACAGAGCCAGAATCTGAAGTAGTTGACAGTATCATTGACCTCATAAATCAAGCTCCGGATAAGAAACATTATATCTTTCTTTTTGCAAGTAATTTACGACGTATTTCTGCACTATGGAATCAACTATGGCGTAGAGCTCAAGTGCACTTTAATGGTGCGTCCATGATTAATACATCATATCTACTAGAAGCTATTGCAAAAAAAAGAATGCGTACTTATTCTAAAAAAGTGCACTCTAAAACTTCTGTTCATTTTGGTACAGGTTGTCAAGGTGAAGAAAAATCTTTTATTAGACAGTTGGCTGATAGTGAAAAAATTGAACCTGGTGATCGGATCTATATTTCTGCTAGCCTAATTCCTGGAAAAAACTACACAGCTAATAGAAGAAAAAAAAGGTCTTTTAGAGAACTATTGAAGCGACTAAAAGACCGAGGTGCAGAAATATTTGTACAAACTGGGCAAAAAAATATCTATGGAGATTTTGTTCATGAAGCACACCTACATGTTTCTGGCCATGAAGGATATAATGGTCTCTCAAAGATTGTAGAGTCCGTTAGACCTAAATGGTTACTTCCTTATCATGTGCCACACCAAGTAAGGTTTGCTGCAAAAGTAGAAAAATTAGCTTTTGATGTTGCTAAAATAATTGGTGAAGAAATTTTTGTACTAGATGCAAAAAATCATGAAACTATCAGAATCTAACCAAAGGAGGTCAAAAATGAATACCATACGTAGAGCAAATTTTTTGATTTATCAAAATGGTAAACCTATTATACCTAGCGATGATGGTTTTATTGGTACCTGTAAAGACTTTAAGGTTGGTACAGCATTAAGACTAATTATTACCCTACCATCTAATTGTAGAGTTTACGAAAATAAGCCACATACACAAGAGCTAAAAGAGTTAAAAGGCCAAGAAGATTCCGAGGGTAAATTCTACAGTCGTCAATTCGTTTTACTAGAAGATGAAAATAAAAAAATGGGATGGCTTTATCCTAGAATCTTGCATAATAATAGTAATAGGTTGAAAGTAGTTCTTCAAGAAGATGGTAAATTTCAGATTTACGAAGTTGGTTTCTGCAACCAAGATGAAAAATTATTTTTTAGAATCCAATTAACTAAAGAAAGAAAGGGAACTTTTGATCTAAAAGCACCTAAACTTGAGCCTGATACATCATGTGATCCAACCTTACCAAAAAATGTTGGTAGAATCCTTTGGCATAACGATCTATCTGGTGTGATGGCTATCAGAATAAATACTGGAACAGCTAGAGGGCACTGGTCAGAAATCGTTAACTGTAAATCAAGATTTGTTAAGCCTAACACAGACCTTATAGTATTTGGCAGTCTTACAACCCCTAGTACACAAACTCTCTTTGAAAATGAAGCGGTTACAGGAATTGCATTAATAGAAGATGTTCCCACGAGTGGAGAAATCTATTTGCTAGTTGAACAAATCACTTCTGCTGACCAGGTAGATGATGGTTTTAGACAATTACGAAAAATTATTGATTTCTAACAAAAATAGCCCCGCTAAATAAAAGCGGGGTTTTTAAATATAAGATTGTAAAAAAATACTTATTATCATATTAATAATAAAGTTAAAGATTTACAAAAAAACTTATATTTTTTAGCTAAAATTAGATAAGTTTATTATATTAGTTATATAAAGACTTGACAAAAATTAAAAAGTATGCTACAATACGGACATAAAAGCTAAATCAGTCATAGTGTCTGAAACAGCTAGAAAATGTTCTTTACAATGGAGAAATACAGCTAGTAACAGGTTTGCAACCTAATAAGATGAATGTGAGCGCGTAAACAGCTAAACCCCTAAAATTGGGGAAGCTAAAAACAGAAGTGTCCAAAAAGGACAAGGAGTTTGATCATGAAAAATAACGATGGTACCGGCAGCAACAATACCCCTTTCAACCGCCCGCGCCTCTCTGGCTCGAAACCGGCCAAAAAGCCGACTTCGGTGCTCCCGCCCTCGATGACCGCCAGGCTCGACGCACTCAACGCGCGTCTGGCCAAACCCGTGGTCGCGACGGTCACACAGATGACCGAGCAGACGCGGAGTCAGGTCCTTCCAGCGATGGTCCTGAGTGGACAGCAGCTGGGACAGATTCTCGGCGCGGACAACTTCGGCGACATGTTGGATGAGAAACGTGCGATCGAGCAAGATGTCACGGAGCTCGTCATGGCTTCGCCATCTCACATCCAGATGGAGCTGGCCCTGTCCTGTCTCACCGAGGCGTGGAACAACTCCCAGCAAGACAGTCGGGCACTCTCGAACATCACCGCCTTGGCCGTCGAGCTGGACGTGTTCCGCGAAAACGACAAGGGTCACTACCTGCCGATCTACGACAAGGACCTTCGTCGCCTCTGTTCCAAGCGGTTTGCCACCACGAAGGAAGCTCTCGAGCTTCTGAAAGCGATGGCAGCCGTCCAAAACAGCCTCTACGCCGAGCGCAAGCAAAGCGTGGATGATGAGATCGAGGCGCTCAAGAAGCGCGCCACGACCAAAAAAGGCCTCCTCGATGCCATCAGCAATGGTGGGGTCGCCTGGTTCAGCCACTTCTACAATCGTCGTCCTGGGACGGCTTTGGTGGAGGTCAAGAACGTCACCAACAAGGATGGCATCATCGACTGCGAGTTCGTGGCGATTGACGGTATCGGTTCGGCAAAGAAGCCGATCGACGGCGCCAAGGACCTCCCCGCGCTAGTGATCAAGCTCAGCATGCTGAGCGATGACAAGCTCAAGCTGAACGAGGAGTTGCCCAGCGACGAATTCGCCAAGGCACTGAGCTGGTGGCATATGCTCCGCAACGCCGTGGAGGGTGCCAAAAAGAACCAACAAGTTCGTGAGGAAGCCGAAGCCTTCAAAGCCAAGGCGACTCTCAGCACCACCGAGTTCTTCACCAGCAAGAAGTCCGGCACCTTCGCTCTGCACCATCCCAGCTGGAAAGTTCCCGATCGCAGGACCGGTAAGGACAAGATCTACAAGCACGTCCTCTGGTTGATCGAACGCGACAAAGACGGTAACGTCCGCGTCGTAGAGGTCAACAACAACAAGGGTTCGCGGGAACTCTACGAGTTGGACGATAGGATCGTCCAGCCGACGCCAGCCGACGAGCTTCTCTACCCGCTGAAAGCACTGCTTTCAGCGGCAGAGAGGTACTACCAAAACGGCCTCGAGATGACGAAAAAGGATGAGGGCAAAAAGCTCGCTGCCAAACGAGAAGCAGAAGCCCAAGCCGAGCTCGAAGCCAAGCGTGAGCTCGTCGCGCAAGCCGAAGCCAAGCGTGTCGCGGCAAAGCAGGGCTAGCTGACTCTCCAAAAACTTCACTTGCAAAATGCAATGTTCTGTAAGTGAAGTCCCACCTACTACCCCGACACAAAGAAAGCAAAAATCTTTTGTGTCGGGGTTTCTTTATAAGTATATAATCACTTATATCTTTATAAAGGAACATTAACAACAAGAAAAGGAAGGACAGTGTAATGTATTGCAAAAATGTTGGCTGTTTGAACCGTACGGAGGAAGGGTCAAATACCTGTTCCCCTTGCAAAGAAAAGCTGAGAAAAAAGACCGAACGAGAAAAAGTCTGGCAAGAAAGACAGCAACAAGCGGAAAGCGATTCCCTCACCACCGGCAAATTCACCACCATGCCGTTGAGTGACGGTAAAGCTAAGGGTCAAGCCGTCCCACATGGTCAAGGTCTCGGCAAAAAAAGACCACTGACCAAAGAGGAAAAAACCGCAAAAGAACAACGGCGAAAAGAGCTACGCCAAAAGCGTCTCGCCGCTCAACCAAAAAGGGGCAAGAGCGACGGATCTGGCAAAAATCAATACAAAAAAAAGGGAGGAGATAAAAAGAAAAAGAAATAGCTCATTCAACATCAACCACAGCCTCTCTGCAACACAACGTAGAGGGGCCTTCACATAAAAACATTTATACTAAGAAAATCTTAATAGCAACACAGTAAAGGGGCTATCGGTAAATATGCTTTTGTAGTAAAATTTTCATATTTTGAGGCAAAATTGTTAAATAAGTTTTGCGGTTTATCTATAAGTTAAGCCAAAAAACTTTGAAACAATTTTGACCAAAATATAAAAATTGTAGCCAAAATGATATTTGCCGATAGCCCCTAAAAGATTAGAGATTAGAAATTAGTGTTTTTATGCGAAGTTCATTAACCGCTCCATTGGAGCAAAAGGAGGAGATAGTGAAAAATTTGTTCGACACAAAAGATGGAGAGGCAAAATGCGAATTTTGTCTAGGTAAAGACAACGAACACAACCCTGCTTGTCCCGAAAATAACAGCGACAAGCTGGAGGCCTATGAAGAGGGTTTCCGTTGTGGCGAATTGTACATAGCCATCCCCGCACGTCTTGCCACGGCCCAAAACGCCGATAGTTTTTGGCTCGGATACACCCGAGCTCAGTGCGACGAGGGCAAAACGACAGACGTGCAAAACGACGAGGACAGCTGTATTCGAGAAGAAGAATTTCTTGATCTACAAGACTGTAATCTCCCAAGCAACCTTCGAGGTCGCGACCGCTAACCCCACCACAATTGGCGATGCATAAATACAACTTGCATCGCCCAATCCCCAAAGAGTATAATAATTATAAGTTTTGGGGATTGGAAAGGAGATCCTTATGAATCCAACAAAAGAAGAATTAAAAAAAGAGTTGGGAAAAAAAATTTTTACCACTCAGGAAAATATTGATTTTTGGAAAAGATATAAAACACCTCATGCAAAAGCTGAGGTAAAAACTCTAAAAAAAGAAAAAAAAGATCTTAAGCAACAACTCAAAGCTCTTGATAAAAAAAAGAAAAATAAATAGCTATCTCAGCGGGCAACTCCCCGCTATTTTTTTATTTTAAAAATTAAATATTTTCTAATAATTGATTATATCATTACCTTACTTCTTGCTACTTACCACCTACTACTAACTTATTGCCCTATATATTTAATATTGATATAATTGATATATATGAGCACAAAATTTGTGTATCAATTTTTAATATATTATGGGAAGAAAAAGAAAATACAAAAAAAGAGGTAGAAGCTATAATTACAAACCGGTATCATTCGATATTAGCAAAGAAGCAAAAAATGCAATCTTGGGTGTTATTCTAACTGGAGTAGGTGTTTTAATAATACTTAGTATTTTCAATCTAATGGGACAACTAGGTGTAATCTTAAATGAAGCTATGGCCTCCATGTTTGGCTATCTTCGTTTAGTTTTTGGAATTATTCTTACAGGACTGGGTATAACAATATTTATTAAAAAACCTGTACGTTTTTTAAATTATATAGGATTAATATTTTTTATCTTAAGCCTCTCTGGACTTGTTCATGTTATTGGTTTTAGAAATAACGATTTATACGAAATTGCAAAACTTGGTGAAGGTGGTGGATATGCTGGTTTTTTATTAAGCTATCCATTAATGCAGTTTGTAGATTATTTTGGCACTATACTTATATCCATAGTGCTTTTTTTAATTTCTATAATCTTAACCTTCAATACATCATTTGCAACTTTATCAAATATTGTAAAATATATAGGTATTGGTATATATAAATTTTTTGTTGGTATATTTTTATTAATAAGAGGGGCAACAACAAAAGAATTTAGCCCTTTTGAAAAAAGAGAATATGATGACGGTGAAGATAAAGAGGATGAAGAAGATACTGATGAAGAGGAAGAA
>Ga0210057_1002892_pt1 | contig 24090 bp, 23 predicted proteins | sample CryGeyCG2114_010_2_FD_183968 | JGI IMG/M metagenome (GOLD analysis project Ga0210057, IMG submission 183968) | Groundwater microbial communities from aquifer - Crystal Geyser CG10_big_fil_rev_8/21/14_0.10 (SPAdes) (version 2) | ecosystem: Environmental > Aquatic > Deep subsurface > Groundwater ...
TCGGTGTTCTGCAAATCCTGGTCCAGATTTTTCAAGTCTGCCTCAATTTTAAGAATGGCCGCGTCGGTGGCGTAGGGTGAAGCCGGCCGGATATTGGTTTCAAAGGGGGCCGGCGTGGGTGACGGCGCTGCTGGCGGCAGTATTGCCTCTGGCGGTTTTTGAAAAGTTAAAAATAAGAATACCAGCAAAACGATTACCGCTGTCAAGGCCAAGCCCGCGCCGGTTAAAATAACCTTGCGTTTCGGCCTGATCTTATCGGTAAAAGAAACCTTCTCCTCTGCCGGCGGCAGGGCTTCAAATTCCTGTTCCATCACCTGATCAGTCGGCATTTTTGACCTCCGCAATTAATTCCCTCAGATTGGAGTTGGCTTCTTTAAGATACTGGTGCGCTTCTCCCAGCGTTGCCTGAGCTTGGCCGTAGGTTTCCGCTTTATCCGAATCATAAGTCCGCATTTGGCTTAGAGCTTTTTGGGCGGCCACTTGTTTTTGCGAGCTGCGGGTGAGACGGTTGCCCGCCTCCAGCAGCCAGCGCTCGGCCGTAGTGGTATTTTTGTCACCAGTTTGTTTGATCGCCGCCAATTTGGTTTTGATAACCTCAATATTTTGGTTGATTTTATCTCTCAAGCTGGTTTCCTTGCCGCCCAAAATCGAGCCCAGAACCTGGTAAATAAAAATTTCCGTTTCTTGATATTTTCTTTGGGCTTCATCAGAGGAGCTGATCAGGTCTTCCAGATCGCCGGCGCTGGCCAGCGAATCGCGGTGCTTGGCATACCAGGCGATTTCACTATCCAACTTTAAATAGAGGACGTTTTGCTCGTAATTGGCGATGTTGGTGGTTTCCGCCAGCTTCAGTCTGATGGTGGTCAGATAAGTCTTGATAACTTCATCTCTGAACTCCAGCATTTTTAAGGTTTTGCTGAAGGCTTCGGTTTTACTGGTGAGAGTTTGGTAATTCAGGTAAGCTTGGGAGGCGGTCACGTAGTCTTCGTGCGCTGTCCGGTATTGGTTGTAGGCCGCCAGATAGTTGTCTTGGGCTGTTTTAAAATCAAAGTTTTGGCCATGGACCAGCGCGCAAGAGCTAAATAGCAGGATAAAAGCAAGAATAAAACCTCCCCGCCTCATAACTTCATGATACTATTCATATCTCAAAGCGTCAATGGGATTGAGACGGGAGGCCCGTAGGGCCGGCGCCACGCCAAAAACAATGCCGATTAAAGCGGAAACCGAAAAGGCCAAAACCAACGCGCCGACGGTGATCACGGCCGGGAAAAAATGGTTGATGATCACCAGAAACATTAGCCCCAAAGCAATGCCGATCAGACCACCGCCGACGGAGAGCACCACCGCTTCCACCAAAAACTGCGTTAAGATAGTTTTGGGGGTGGCGCCAATCGCTTTACGCAGGCCGATTTCGCGGGTCCTTTCGGTGACCGAGACCAGCATGATATTCATGATGCCTACCCCGCCGACCACCAGGGAAATCGCGGCGATGCCACCCAGGGCGGCGGTCAGAACGCCCAGGATTTGGGAAATGGTGTTGAGAATGCTTTTGGTATCCAAAACGGAAAATTCATCTGCTTTAAGGGTTTTGCCCAGGATTTTTTTAATTTCGGCGGTGGCTTCGGGAATCGATTGCTGATCTTGCGCCTGCACCCACAACGATTGAATATATTCCGTGTCAAACTGGCGCATGCTGGTGGTGGCGGGAATGAAAACCTGATTGTCCAAATCAAGGCCGCCAAAAGCACCCTTGGCTTCCAGAATGCCCAGAACCGTATATTGCTGGTCGGAAATAGAGAGGCGCTTGCCGAGCGGATCCTCCTGGCCAAACAGCTTGTCGGCGACAGTTTTGCCCAAAACCACCACTTTTTTGGCGGCATTATATTGCGAGGCGGTAAAGAAGGTCCCCGCGGTGACCTTTTGGTCACGCATCCCGGGATATTCCGGCCCGACCCCGGCGACCTGAGTGATCATGGTTTTGCCCTTATAAGCGTAGCTTGCAAGGGCGTTGCCCTTATAAGCGTAGCTTGCAAGGGCGTTGCCCTTATAGCGCAGGGTGCCGTTGCTTTCAATGTAGGCCATGACGGTCTTCAGCGTTTTTCCCTCGGCTTTTAAATCGTTAATATGGTCAAAAGTAAATTTGGAAGCGGTAATGCCGGCGCCGGGCATACCCCCGCCGCCATTGCCTCCGCCAGTTGGCGGACCGATCTCCAACTCGCCCGGCATGATAAAGAGGCTGTCGCCTCCCAGACTCTCCAGCTGGTCGGTGATGTAACTTTTCAAACCGTTGCCGATGGAAACCAGCAAGATGACCGACGTGACGCCGATAATAATGCCCAACATGGTAAGGACGGTGCGCGACTTGTTGGTTCTGATCGCCTGTAAGGCAATTTTGATAATTTCAATGAAGTTCATGCTTGAATTTCCCCGTCTTTAATTTTAATAATCCTACGGGCTTGGCGGGCGATGGCAATTTCGTGGGTGACGATGACGACAGTTTGGCCTTTTTGATTTAATTGGCGAAAAATATTCATAATCGTCTCCCCGGTTTTGGTGTCTAAACTGCCGGTCGGCTCGTCCGCCAAAATAATTAATGGTTTATTAACCAGGGCGCGGGCGATGGCGATTCTTTGCTGCTCGCCGCCGGAAAGCTGGTTGGGAAAGTGAGCCATTCTTTTTTCCAGACCGACTTTGATTAACGCTTCGCGGGCCAACGTCTCGCTTTCGGCGGCGTTTTTGCCGGCGTAAAAAAGCGGTAAAGTAACATTGGTCAGGGCCGAAGTCCGCGGCAGGAGATTAAAAGATTGGAAAACAAAACCGATTTTTTGGTTTCTGATTTTGGCTAAGGCTTCTTCGGAAAGCCCGGAAACATCTTCACCTTCAATAAAGACTTTGCCGGTGGTGGGCGTGTCCAAACAGCCGATCAGGTGCATGAGGGTGGATTTGCCGCTGCCGGAAGGTCCCATGATGGAAACAAATTCGCCGGCCTGGATTTGCAGCGAAGCGCTGATAAGCGCGGTGACGGAAACCCCTTCCATCTGGTAAATTTTGGAGACGTTTTGCAGAACGACGACGTTATTTTTTTTCACTGGTGATGACCTTTTGTCCCGAAGTGAGCCCGGTCAGAATTTCGATTTCCTGATCTGTTTCCAGGCCGGTGGTAACAGCAACCTCGCTGACTTTGTCGTCTGCCAACACTTTGACATAGTTGGTGCCGTTTTTAGCGTAAACCGCCTCGCTGGGGACAACCAGCACATTTTCTCTTTTGGCGGTGGCGACCTCCATTTCACCGTTCAGGCCGATTTTAAACCGCAAGTCGGTATTTTCCGGCAACAATACTTCGGTGACAAAGGCAGTGCCGCCGCCCTTGGTGGTGATGGCTTCAAAATTAACTTTGCTGATTTTCCCGGTAAATTTTTCCTCCGGAAAAGCATCCAGCGCCACTGTTGCCTCTTGACCCTCCTTAACCTTAGTGACGTCGGCCTCGTCGATGTTGGCCTTAAAAAGCATGGCTTTGGGGTTGGCAACGCTGAAAACGGCGGTGGCGGGGGTGATATTGATGCCGGCATAGGGAGTGTCGATGTGGGTGACGATACCATCAATCGGCGTGGTTAGGGTAGCCAACCTGACAGCGAGGTCTTTTAATTCCACATCCAGAACCGCCTTTTGCAGATCCCACTGGTTTTTTTCCAAAATCCGCTTGACGGTATCGGTGAGGGCTTGTTCCGGCCTTTTGCCGCCGTAAGTGACCCGCCAAGTTTCCTCAAAGTCGTTTCTTTGGCCGGAGTAATCAATCAAATATTTTTCTAAAGTTTTTTGCAGTTCCCGGGTGTCAAGTTTGGCAATGGCCTGCCATTTTTTAACGCGGTCCCCTTCTTCCACCCCGACCCAGGTGAGCAGTCCCGAAGTTTGGAATTTTAAGTCGACCTGTTCTTGGGCTTTAACCTTGCCGGAAGCGGAAACAGCCTGAGCAAGGTCTTTCCGGGCCACAGTTGCCGTCTCAAATTTTGCCGCTTGGCCGCCGGCCCTGGCGTTGACTAACCAAACAATCGCCACCACCGCGACGATCAGGCCGATAACGAGTTTTTTAGTGATTCTACTTTTTAGCCAAGTCATCATTTTTTGGTGGACCAGCTAAGCTGGTCAATCACCGAGCTGAACTCGGTGCAATTTTACAACCTTGTTAGAACTCATTTTACTAAAATTGTTTGAAAATGTGAAGCGCCGGAATTATTTTCCGAAAGTCAGTACACACATCCCGTCGGCATTTGTGGCAAGCCTGATTTTAAAGAAAACAGGGTCCCTTTTCCCCTTAAATTTTTTTCTCCATCTGCCTGCCTTGCAAAAAAAATGACTTTAAGTTAATCTTAACTCGATATGGAAGGTCAGACAATTGAAACTTTAGACCTAGTTAGTGAGCCAGAAGTATCAGTTCAAGAAATTAGAAAAATGGTTTCTCCGGAAGGTGTTTGTGCAAAACTGGATTGTGTAAGAATAAATAAAAAAACCTTGCAAGAAACGGTTTCTCATCTAGAGGATGCAGGAAATCCTTCTCTGGCTTCTGTCTTGGGTTGGAGTGAAGCAAGGGTTACAGAATTAAAGCCGGTTATTGGCGAGGTTCTAGAAAACGATAGGTTATTAGACATTTTAGCACGCGCAGAAAGCGGAACTTTATTGTCCCAAGAAGATATTAAAAAATGTCTCCAGTTATCGAATCTTCCAAGATTAGAAAGAGCCTTCTATGTGTTGAACTACAATATAGATCCCGAACTTATTCCATTCGAAATAGCTCGAAGAAGTGATACCCCTGCTGCTCTTACCGATTTACTTACAAGGAGCGAATTTCTTAGAAGAAGATTAGCAGTCTTAATCTCGAATCCAGAATATCAGAAAAAGTTTGCTTACAAAATTCCCAATGCTGGCTATCTGGACAACATGGCTGACGAGATTAATGGCTTTGTTAACAATTGTGCTTCGGAAATGACAAGCAATTCTCAATTTACTAACGATCAAAATATATTAGCAAGAGAATATTTAGAAAATTTTTTTGGAACAAGACAAGGTTTTACAGGTACAGCGCCAGTAGTCGATTTTATAAAAAAACTTGAATCCAGAACTTTAGAAGTTTATTTCGAATCAAGATCAGTTGATTCACTAGGAGGAGATCAATGGTTTCCGTTTGGTGAAATAAGTAGGCCATCAATAGATTTTGTAAAAGAACATGCTGGGGCTGTGGATAAAGGAAAATATTTGCTAACATTGTTCCAGGGCGTCAAAAAGGTCTATAGAGATTTTTTTGGAGAAGTATTCGCAGAACCTCTGGTAGAAAAACTCCGCATGACAGATCCCCAAAAAGGACCCCTTTCTACATATTACGAAAGTTGTGAATTAGCTAATGGAGGCTATGATTATTTAGACCGTGCTATTAGCATCGAATCAGGAACCGTAATGGAAAAAGGGGGAGCAGAAGCCTTTGCTGAGGAGACATTTATTCCATTTGTCGGCATTAAAATCAAACGAAGAGTTGCAGATGTCTTAACCATGTTGCACGAACAGGTACATGGAACTTATGCAAGTTTAGTTTTGAGTAAAGCATCGGTAGTTCCAAGCAGAGAAGATTACGACCAAGTTGCCTCTAAAGCTATCGATGAAGGTTTTGCTGTGATTGTTGAACTTTTGGGACTGGATGTCCTTAGAAATAATCCCCACCTTTTCAAGATGGATGCTAAAGATTTGGAAGATCTAAATCTTTGGAAGAGAAGCCGGATTGGATATCTGAAAGAAAAGAAAAACGCGTATACAGAAGGAACTTACTGGATTTTATATAGAATTTTTTCTAAAGCTGCAGGATCGGGTGATAAATGGGATATGAAAAAAGGTTTAGCTGGAATCAGAAATTTTCTGGACACCATTTCTCCAGAAAAAGTAACGAGAACTAAAAAAGAAGAAGAAGGGTACAAACAAGTATTAAAAGAGGGAGGACCTGAAAAATTGATTGAATTCTTCTCAAGGTAACTCCGTTCAACAATCAAACCTTTTTTTAACTCTTTTTTTGAGGCAGAACACTAAGTAATTGTTGAGTTTTAGTTAAAAAGCTTAAGGCTCGATTTACTATTTCACCAGGAAGATATCCTGATTGTTTTTTGACCTTTTCAAGGTCAACTTCTAAGCTGTCGTTTTCTCCACTAACACCACAAAGTATTGTAAATTTCCTTAAACCTTTTAAATCAGTCTCTATTGTCCAATCACCAAGTGACCTTTGAGCCCTTTTCTCCATCCAAGCAATCTTTCCTGTCAACCCACCTCCACCCGATACAAGAACTAGCACTCCTCCGTCGTCTAATGAGAGATTTTCTTGCTTGAGTTGCATCATTGAAGGATTCAGCCTAGCTCGCAATTGGTTATTTACAATAATCCCTAAACCAATCATTTTCCTTTCATTTTGCGTCATTATCCCTGCTCCGATTTCTTTCGCCAAAGCCTCAACCGAAGGAGTGTTCCCAGTTTCTACATGATTATTTCCCATAAATATTACCTCCCATCTTAATTTTAAAATGATAATATCATATATTGTCAATTTTTTCCATCACCACCATCGTTCGAAAAAAGCTTGCTTAAAAGAAGGCGTTACTAATTTCTTCCCCGAGGTGTCTTTATCGCTTAGAAATAAGGGTTAAGACTTCAATTAAAGCGGAATGAAATTCCATTTTTATGGAGGGGTAAAAAGCAAGACGTCTGTGGCAAGCTTAATTTCGTGGAGTTGCAAATATCTCTGGATTATCCCAATCAGCAATCGGTTGTTCTACAAAATCAAGTATTTGAATGTTGCGCTTTTTAAATACTTTAGAATGTTCTTTTAAAAGCCTTTGGGCAATTACTGGTTCTGTTGCCCGATGCTCCACTAACCATTCGGAAACTCTCGCGGTAGATAAACTGCTCATGGAAACTTCCGACACGGCATAAAATACCAAGCCTGGCTTCCCATAAAAGTTTTGTGCCGGAGCAGGTTCCACTCCTCCTGTGTCGTCGAAATATTGGCCTGGTTGTAAAGCTGCTTGGCTGTTGCCTGCCGCCGTAACAAGAGTTACGTCTTCTGGAAGAGCTTCGGCAAATTCTTTTAATGCAATAAGGTTTTTTGCTCTAGAGTAGCCAGTTTCAATCGCAATTGGAGGATAAGAATAAATCGCCATTCCATTTTCTGTTCTATCCGAACGATGATAGTAATCCTGTAGCCAACCCTCTGGATTATTATAAGTTATGTCTTTTGGCAAGTGATTTTCTGGTAAGCGATACCCAAGGCGAAGCCTCATAGCGACATTATCACTAAAATTCAGAACCTTGTTGGGGTTCTCCTTAAGGTACTCTGAAATAGCCGCGGCTAAATTCTTATGATCAATAACGACGTCATAGTAAGGATTTCCGTACTCATCAACTTCTTCAGATTTTTCGATCTTTTGGACAAAATCCTGAAGGGGAAAAATTTCATAGGGTTGTAATGGGTATGGAGTGACATCTAATTTTTCAGGCTTATAAGATTCATCAATAACCGGTTTACCAGGTTTATTATTTTTATCCCTATAATATCTTGCATAGTTTCCTACCGCTTCGCCATGTTCTGCTATTTGAAAACTAAAGGCAATCATCACTGCTTCTTTTTCACGGCCACTTTTAAGAAGTGTCTTTAATAAACCACGATCACCTTCTTGAGGATAATTTGTCTCTGCTTCCCCGCCATACATTTTTTTAAGCTCTGTATAAGTTAAACCTGCGTGTTTTTTAAAAAATGAGTCAACATCGAATGGTTTAGTGTTAAGACCAATGACCCCTTTTTCTTGATATTCCCTTAATTTGTCTGCAAGTGGCGGAACATCAATAACCAAAGCCGGTTGGAAGAGAGCAGGTTCTTTTTCTGCTTTTTCTTCAGATTTTGCAACTTGAGTTCCTGAACCTTTAGGTAAAGGCTCTCCTGGTAGTAAGGAAGTTATAGCAGCTGCGCCTAAAAGCTGGAGAAACTGTCTTCTGGTAATTTTTCTTTGCGGAGGTTTTTCTTGAATTGCGGTACTGTTTTCACTCATAACATTGAATATAGCATATCACTTCCGAAATATATATTCAGAAAGCATTATTCAATTTTGAAAATGTTTCAATTACAAGGTATATGGTAAGAAGCGGAATAGGGATACCGACTATATCTTTTGGGGTATATTTTTTACCTCTCATGGAGGTGTAAAAAGCAAGGCGTCTGTGGCAAGCATTCCTTGAAAAACAGGGAAAAGGGGTTTAAGGGGAAAAGGGACCCTGTTTTCTTTAAAATCAGCCCGCCTGCAACGCTATGCGTAGCATTGCGGGCAGGGCTTGCCACAGATGCTGACGGGATGTGTGTACTGACTTTCGGAAAATAATTCCGGCGCTTCACATTTTCAAACAATTTTAGTAAAATGAGTTCTAACAAGGTTGTAAAATTGCACCTTTGTCAGACTGGCTCCTTCGGAGGCCAGAAAATTGTAAGGATTTAGCGCGTTTCCACGCGCTTTTTTATTTTCGAGGACAAAGTTCAACAAAAATTTTTGCGATTTGGCCCAAAAGCTAATATTATTAAAGTATGCAGAATTATTCTCTTAAATATATTTTGTATGCGCGCAAGTCGACCGACGTGGAAGACAAACAAATTCTTTCAATTGAGGCGCAAATTACAGAACTTAGGATGTTTGCAAAACGAGAGGGATTAAATGTTGTTGAAGAGTTAATTGAAAAACAAACTGCAAAAATGCCCGGAAGGCCGATTTTTGATTCGATGATTGACTGCATTGAAAAGGGCGAAGCTAACGGTATCGTTTGCTGGCATCCGGATCGTCTTGCGCGCAATTCTGTTGACGGAGGAAGAATTATCTATCTTCTCGACACTGGGAAAATACAGGCTTTAAAGTTTCCTCAGTTTTGGTTTGAGCCAACACCACAAGGAAAGTTTATGTTAAATATTGCTTTTGGGCAGAGTAAATATTATGTGGATTCATTATCGGAAAATACCAAAAGAGGCCTTCGCCAAAAAGTCAGACGAGGAGAGTATCCAAGCCTTGCGCCAATCGGTTATCTTAATGACGTTAGATCCAAAACTATCGTGGTTGATAGAAAGAAATCAAAAATAATTCAGGAGATGTTCGCATTGTATAGTCAAGGAGATAAAACACTTGAGGATGTTTCCCGCTTTTTGGCGAAAAAAGGGATTGTTTCTACAGAAAATAATATTCTTAGAAAGGATAGGATTTCATATATTCTTTCCAATCCCTTTTACGTTGGCCTCTTTCGGTATTCAAAAGAGGTATTTGAGGGTAAACACAATCCAATCATTTCAAAAAAACTTTTTGACAAGGCACAAGAAGTACTGAAGCAGAGAAGTAAGCCCCAAAGAGCAGAAAAAATCCCCAAAGCCTATTGTGGCCTCCTTCACTGCGGTAATTGTGGGATGATGATAACTGCTGAACAAAAGGAAAAATATTATAAAGGGACAAACCGCAACGTTATTTATACTTATTATCATTGCACAAGAAAATCAAAAACAACTAAATGTTTCCAGCCGTTTATTCGTGAGGAAGAATTAGATCAGCAGTTATCATCTTTAATTCAAAAAGTTTCTTTAAGGCAAGATTGGGCAAATTTTATGTTGAATAAACTAAAGGATGATGAAAATCAAGGGAGCCAATCTTGCCTTGCTTTTGTTCTGGAAAATCGAGATAAAATTTCTCATCTTAAACAGAAACTCCAATTTCTTCTTGATTCATATCTTGACCAAGTTTTAGGGAGGGATGTTTACCTCCAAAAGAAATTTGAAATTATGAGCGAACTAAAATCTCTTGAGGAGCAAAACATCCGTTTTGAACAAAAGCAAAATGTTTGGATCGGACCTATGAAGGAATGGGTAAACGAAGCCGCTGGCGCGGCTAAAATCGCAAAAAGTACCGACCTTTTTGCCAAAAAGGTCTTATCCTTAAAAATTTTTGGATCGAACCTTATCCTCGAAAATGAAAAAGCGCGTGGAAACGCGCTAAATCCTTACAATTTTCTGGCCTCCGAAGGAGCCAGTCTGACAAAGGTGGGCGGAAGAGGACTCGAACCTCCAAGCCTTACGGCATCGCGCCCTAAACGCGACGCGTCTACCAGTTTCGCCATCCGCCCCTGGCTGAATTTTAACAAATTTGAGACCGGAAGTTAAGCTCTGGAGCTTTGTGATTGCTATTTAACCACTGTGGCCACGAAATTCCAAACAGCATGGCTCGTGGTTGGGGCAGCCATAGTTTTTGTACGACCAAAAATAAAAGCATCCGCAGCGCCGGAGACAAATAAAATTAATGCGTAGGTAAACAAGTCGTAGGCCGAATAATGTAAGACAAAGATAATAAGCGGTACATGCACGAGTACAAAAAGCGTGGTGCTCGTGAGGTTGGCAAGCAGTTCATTGTTTGAAATTTTCCAAAGCCGATTCATGATATACCCACGAAAAGCGGTTTCCTCCACAAAGGCGGTTGCAAACGAGAGTCCCAAAAGCAACAGTACCGAGAAAAAGGACAAATTGTCAGGGTTAACGGCGACGCCGCCATATTGCAATGTCCTCGTTATTATTACCTCCGTTGAAAGCAAAAGACCCAGCAGGGCTCCAAGAAGGCAATTTTGCCAAAAATTTGTTTTCACTAAACCCAACGAGGCGAGCGTTTGTTTCTCGATGATCTTAACCATCAAGATGGTGGGCACCAGCCAAATGAGGGGTTTGGCTAAAAGCTCATCCGCCCATTCAGGAAGTTTAAAGAAAAATCGATATAATCCCCAGCCGATCAGAATAATAAGAAACAAAAAGATTGGTCTAAGCTTTTCTTTCATGCCAAGCGACGATACCTAGAAATAATGGTGTCATAAGCACAAGATACGGAACGGTAATATTCATCCAAGGAAAGAGTTTTGCAAATACTCCGAGCAGGCCCAACGGTAAAGAGAAAAGAAATGCACCCGTCAGGCTTGTCGATAATCCGTAATAGACGCGTAGAAAGGCCGTCATCAAAAGCGCAAAAAGCAGATCGCCGTTTCCCAAAAGCGTTTGCCCTATTTGGATCGCCGGAGGAAAAATATCGTTGATTGCTTTATCGGCAAGCGCTGGTTGAAGAGGGATGACATAAACGCCCATAAGATCATAGAGTGCGTAGAATATAAAAAGGACAAGGATTATCTTTGGAGGCAAGATTTTACTTTGCATAATATACGCTGTCACTCCAAGGTATCCCAAAATGATAAGGAGGTTACCCAATGCCGGTATTTTAAAAAACAATTGCACTAAAATAAGCAGTGTCGAAATAAAAAGAGAGATGATAAACCGATGAGAGCTAGCGGCCAGAAAATAAACAGAAATCGTCAGCATGGCGAAAGTAACCAGACCGACATAAACAAGGAGAATATTTTTAGAAAGCAAAAAGACAACGACCAGACTGGCAATTATCAGCAAAAATAATATCGTAATTAAGACTAGCGGGCTGGCTTTGTTTGTCTTGATGACCTTTTGTTTTTGCAAATGAGGACTATCACTTTTCTCTAAACGCATTAGTAAAAGAGAATGATAGAGATTGCTCCCCAGAAGGATTAAGAAAAAAACAAAAGCCAAGGCAAAAAATTCTATCATAATATCTCTATGTTTCCAGGCCCTCCGCCAACTTTTTAACTATTTCAGGGGTTAGCTCTACCCGTGACCCCCTTACGGGCACGATTGCTCTTACTACTTTAAATCCGGATTTTTTAAGTTTATCTTCGGCTTCATCTGTGGAATGAGCCTCATTCATGTCTAAGTATGAAAACCCGGTGGTGTTTCCCGGCAATGAATAAGCAAACAGCTGGCAATGAAAAGCATCCGCCTTGGGTAAATAAACAAGCATATCGAAAGCGTGTTTTGAAGGAACCACAATCTCGTTTTCGGCGCTTGTTACCATTTCCGTAAAAATATCAACATCGGTCTGCGAAGGTCGCCCATAGGTTACCGGGGGATGAGAGTGAACCGTGCCGGCAGTTAACCACAGGACAGGATCAATATCATCGGGATCAAGACTATTGACGCTCGCAATTTGCGGCTCATAAACGAAGTTTCCCGATTCCGCGTCCGCCAACCCATACCTTCTATGAAATCTTAAGCTTTGGCTCCCCAACCTTTTATAAATAGTCAGTCCGCCCTCAGCTCTTAAACTTCTCGCCCGTTCAACTAAAAAACTTAAACCTTGGTTAAACCTAGTATCGGAAAAAATTCGTTGCAACATTTCTTTTGTAATCGGCTCTTCCCTCATTCTTCTGATTAAATCCCCGCTCATCTCGGATCTGTTTGAAATAAGAGGCAATTCGTTGTCCTTTTTGTCCACGTTTTGATTTTAGCAAACTTGGGAGCGGAAGTTAAGTCTTGGTAGAAGTGTCCCATAAAAAAATCCCAAAGTATTGGCCAGAGGCCTCAACTTCAGGATCTAGCGGTATATTATCACGTCCTATAACACTTGTCAAGTCCTTGTGATAAAATGGGCCTATCATGAATTTTCAGCTCCACTCCCCTTTTGAACCGGCCGGGGACCAGCAACAGGCGATTGAAAAATTAACGGCGGGGATAAAAAATAATTTACCCCACCAGGTTTTATTGGGTACGACTGGTTCTGGCAAAACTTTTACGATTGCCCAGGTCATTCAAAGAACGCAGCGGCCGACTTTGGTGATGGCGCCCAATAAAGCTTTGGCGGTCCAGCTCTATCAGGAATACAAGGAATTTTTTCCCCACAACGCCGTCGGTTTTTTCGTGTCTTATTACGACTATTATCAACCCGAATCTTATCTGCCCCAAACCGATACTTACATTGCCAAAGAAACGGACATTAACGAAGAGATCGATAAATTACGGTTGCAGGCGACCAGCCTGCTCTTTTCCCGGCCGGACGTCATCATCGTCGCCTCGGTTTCCTGTATCTACAACATCGGCTCGCCTTTTGAATACGGCCGCAACGTGGTGGAGTTAAAAGTCGGCCAAAAAGCCGATCTCGAAGCGCTGTTATACCAGCTGGTTTCCCTACACTATACCCGCTCCCGATTGGGCTTGGAGCGGGGCACTTTCCGGGTCCGGGGGGCGATCGTGGAAGTTTTACCGGCCTACGCCGACGAAATTCTGAAAATCACTTTTGACCAAGGGAAAATTGCCGATTTGCAGGTCCGGCCCCTGATTGGAGGAAGGCCAGTTGCTGTCGCCAAATATTTAATTTATCCGGCCAAGCACTTTTTAACCAACCCGGAAGTGGTCAAGGAGGCCACCCGGCAAATTAGCGCCGATTTAACCATCCGCTTGGCCCAATTGAAAAAAGAAAGCAGACTTTTGGAGGCCCAGCGGTTGGCGCAGCGGACCCATTATGACTTGGAAATGATTGCCGAAACCGGCTATGTCAACGGTATCGAAAATTACTCCCGCTATTTTGACGGCCGCCAACCCGGCGAGGCCCCTTGGACGCTGATTGATTATTTCCGGCATGTTTACGGCAATAACTTTTTGACGGTGATTGACGAATCGCATTTGACGGTTCCCCAGATCCGCGGCATGTTTCAGGGCGATTTAAGCCGCAAAACAACTTTGATTGATTTTGGCTTCCGGCTACCCTCGTGTTTGGATAACCGGCCGCTGCGGTTTACCGAATTTTTGCCCAAAGTTAGCCAGGTGATTTACGCTTCCGCCACGCCCGACGAATGGGAGATAAGAAAGTCCGAGGGCCAAGTGGCGGAGCAGCTGATTCGACCGACCGGGTTAGTCGACCCGGAAATTCTTATTCGTCCGGCGGCCGACCAAATTAATGATTTAGTCAAAGAAATTGTTAAAAGAAAAAAGTTGGGTCAACGAACCCTAGTGACGACGCTCACCAAAAAGACGGCCGAGGAGTTGGCCAGATGGCTGGCCGATCCCAAAAACACCGGCACCGAAGTCTTGGTCCATTTCCTGCATGCCGATGTGGCGACACTGGAGCGGAGCGATATTTTGGCCGATTTGCGGGCCGGCAAATACGACGTGGTGGTGGGGGTTAATCTTTTGCGCGAGGGCTTGGATTTACCGGAAGTCTCGCTGGTGGCGATTTTGGATGCGGACCAGCAGGGGTTTTTACGCTCTAGGACATCCCTCATTCAGACTATGGGCCGGGCGGCCCGCCACATCTCCGGCCAGGTTATTTTGTACGCCGATAGTATTTCCGGAGCAATGCGGGAGGCGATGGCCGAAGTTAACCGCCGGCGGCGGGTGCAATTGGATTTTAACCGGGAACACGGCATCACGCCCCGCTCCATCGAAAAACCGATCCGGGATCGGATCGTTAAAAAGAGTGCTCCATTGCCCAAAGTCGATCTGGAAGCGCTCACGCCGGGTGAAAAAAAGAAAATGATCCCCCAGCTGCGCCGGGATATGCGCCAAGCCGCGGCGATGCTGGATTTCGAAAAAGCCGCCCAAATTAGGGATATAATTAAAAAGATTGGGAACGAGGACTAGAGTTTCAGGAAATAGTAGATTTTGGCTTGGGTTTTCAAATCGGCCAGCCAAGCGGGAATGGCCTCGCTCAACTTTTGCTGAGTTAACTGGTCGGTGATTTCGGCTTTTTTGTCCTCAAGTTTAGTACCTTTGGCATAGGAAGCCTGATTGGTTTTGAAATAATCAGCCACTTCCTGATCCGAAACTTGGGTTTTGTCGGCCAAAAGTTTTTCCGCCGACAGCTGCAGCAAAATCTGATTATTCAGGTCTTTTCTGGTTTGGCCCTGAAGAGCCAACAGATCGTCCAGCTTCTGGCCTTGAGCCGTGACCTGCGTTTCGATCTGAGCGATCTTGGCGTCTACTTCAGGCTGGCCCACGTTAATTTTTTGTTTTTTGGCCTCATCAAGCACCAACATTTCCGAGATTCTGGATTCTAAAACTTGCTTGCCGCCTTGTTTTTCCAGGTCCCGGTCTAAAGCAAGACGGGTAATCGGCTTATTGTTGACGACCGCCACGACGAACCATTCTTTGTAAAGAAAACCTAGGACCAGCACCGCCACCAGGCCGCCAACCACCAGAATTCGTTTTTTGGAGATCTGGGGCAGCGACAGCTTTTTAATTTTGAGGTTTGGCAACTTCATTAGTTCTTAGTTTACCAGAAATACGCCCGGCGTCAACCACCAATCTAAATTTTATTCTCAATTACCGTTTCATTTAAGACTTCGTATTTCAAATGGAGATAAGAATTTTCCCAGGTTTCGCTTTTAATTAATTTTAAGGCTTTGATTTTGGTTAGGTCTTGCTTATCGTGAAGCGACTCGCCGCCAATGAGCGATTGAGTGTCCTTGCCACCGACCAAACAAGGAGCAACGACCAGCGAAATTTTGTCAATTAAACCCGACCGGAGAAAAAGAGCATTTAAAGTGCCGCCGGTTTGAATAGTCATTCTTTCCACGCCGTATTTTTGCCTAAGTTTTCCAAAAGTATCGACAAAATCAATTTCCCCTTCATATAAAAGCGGGACAATATTGGAGTGCTTATCAATCAAAGAAAAAGCGGGGTGATTTTTATTATTGGTGATCAGAAAAAAAGTTTCGCAGCGGCCGGCCAAATATGCGTACCCTTTAAGCGTGAGGTGGGGTTGACTGTCAACGACGACAAAACTTGGGCCGTCATGATGATCTTTATCCCAGGTTTTATCGTTAAAGCCCACTTTTTCAAAGACCCTGCCTGAGTTTAGATAAACCCGGTCAAGGCTTTTTTCCAGTTCGTAATAGCGCGAAATCCCCTCTTTAATCCCCTTTATCCGATGAAAATCATCGGTGTCCATGTTGTCATTGTCGCCGGTGGTAATTTTTCCGTCTAAAGATTGAATTAAAAAGAGAGTGGTATATGGCCGTTTGTTTTTGTCCATGATTATGCGGTTAGATATTCTTTAATTCGTGGCATGAATACTTTTTCTAATTGCCTCTCGTCGGCACAATCTCCCTTAGTTGCTATAAAAACAAAAACCAAATTATCGCCGCTTAAACAAAAAATGCATCTTAGTACGCCACTTTTACCAGAAGTATCAGTTGCCCATCTTTTTTTACGAATTTCCTAGCCATTAGATAAAAATGGCTGCCTATCATAAAGCGGGGATTGTCCATCTAAACATTTTTCTTCTATGGAATTTGCGATGGAATTCTTAATTGCGTTTAATATGCCAATAGATTCAATTTTAAACTCATCTGAACCTGGATTAAGTTCTTCCTGAGGGGATGCGAAAGAAAATCCCTTAGATTTATGCTTCTTACAAACCCGCTTCCAGTCTTTCCAAAATTGGGGGATAACACTAATTTTTAAATTGCTCATAATCAGGATAGTTATCAACTAGATTATAAGCAGTAAAAAATTCAATAATTGCCTTATTGTCTGTTGATAAATATGGTTCTTGCGTGTGACAAATGCTAATAAGCTCTTGAAAACTTAAATTTCCATATTTTTTTATCACAAAACGGGCGGTTTTCTTTTCTTTATCGGAGAGGGTGATTTTGTAATTTTTCTTGTCAACCTTAAAATTATAACGCGGACCCCCTTTTATAAATCCTTTTTGTTTGAGTTCTTCTAGGTCGTTTGTGAAGTTCCAAGCCAATGGTCCCTGCTTTTGTTTTGTATAAATTATTGATTCCTCTGATACGGGCTTATTATTAAATGCATAGTGAATAAAATCAGTGAAGTACTGATATTTTGCTAACTTTGTTTTATCGTCTATACTTCCCCCCTTAAGCTCAATGAGGTAAAGCAGTAGCTGTTGTGATTTAGTAAGCATATAACATTGACTAATATTAGAATACATTAATCGAGGTGGTAATTGCAAATTCTGATATAATCAGCCTACCACGGGCAGCGGTGGCGAATTTGGCGTGCCGTGGACAAGATGGAAAACTATATCAAAATCAAAGGGGCGCGGGAACACAATCTTAAAAATATTGATGTCCAGATCCCCAAAAATAAACTGGTCGTTTTTTCCGGGGTCTCCGGCTCGGGCAAATCCAGTTTGGCGATGGACACTCTCTATGCCGAGGGCCAGCGCCGGTATGTGGAAAGTTTATCGTCTTACGCCCGGCAGTTTTTGGGCATGTTGCCGCGGCCGGACGTGGACACGATTGAGGGCCTCTCGCCGGCGATTGCCATTGATCAGCACGGTTTGTCGCATAACCCTCGCTCGACGGTGGGGACGGTGACGGAAATTTACGATTATTTAAGAGTTTTGTTTGCCCGTGTCGGCCATCCGCATTGTCCTGCCTGCGGCCGCGAGGTCGCCCGCCAAACCAGCGATCAGATTGCCAATCAGATAAAAGATTTGGCTCTGGCCCGGTTGAAAGAGCGATTGACCAAACAATTGAGATTAATGGTGGTGGCGCCGATTGTGCGCGACAAAAGGGGCGAGTTTGACAAACTCTTCGATCATCTGGAGAAAAAAGGTTTTGACCAGGTGCGGATCGACGGCAAGATTTTTAACTTGGCTGAGGATTTTTTGCTGATTAAAACCAACCGGCACAATATCGACTTGGTGGTGGACCGGATTGCGGCCGACAAAAAACAAATCGCCGGCGAGGAATTTTTTAAAAGAGTGCGGGACGATGTGGAGATCGCCCTGGATTTGGCCGCCGGTCTGGCGGGCTTAGTTTGGGTGGATGACCCCGGCTTAGGTTTTCCCGGCCGGCCAACCAAAATGGTTGACGTTTTGTTTTCCTCCCGTTTTGCCTGTCCGGTGTGCAACATCTCGCTGCCGGAAATTGAACCGCGGATTTTTTCTTTCAACTCCCCTTTCGGCGCCTGTCCGGAATGCGACGGCCTGGGCGTGAAGCTGAAAATTGACCCCCGGCGGGTTTCTCCCTGGCGGGCGGCCGAGCTGGAAAGGCGGTATTACACCACCACTTCCGATGTCATCCGCGAAGAGCTGGAAAAGCTGATGATCAAACAGCTTTGTCCGGTCTGTTCCGGGGCCAGGCTGAAAAAAGAATCCCTCATGGTCACGGTTGACAGCCATTCAATTGCCAAAATTAGCGCCTGGTCTTTAGAAAAACTGCGGCATTGGATCACTGGCCTAGCCTCGGGATTGGACTCGGACAAAGAACAACAAATCAGCCGCCCTCTCCTCAAGGAAATTGCCAGCCGGTTGCTGTTTTTAGTGTCCGTCGGCGTTGATTATTTAACTTTGGACCGGATGGCGGCGACACTTTCGGCTGGCGAGGGCCAGCGGATCCGCCTGGCCTCGCAACTGGGCAGCGGCTTGACCGGCGTTTTGTATATTTTGGATGAGCCGACCGTCGGTTTGCACCCGCGCGATACGCAAAAGCTGGTGGACACTTTAAAAAGACTGAGGGATTTGGGCAATACCTTAATTGTGGTGGAGCATGATTCCCGGGTCTTGAATCAAGCGGACTGGATTTTGGATTTTGGGCCGGGCGCCGGCAAAAACGGCGGCCGGATTGTCGCCCAAGGCACGATCGCCCAAATTAAGGCTAATCCTGCTTCCCTGACCGGCTTATATCTTTCCGGCCGGGAAAAAATGCCGGCCTTTAGCGTCGCCCAGGAAAGCTGCAGAAATTGGTTGATGATTTCTGGCTGCCGGGCGCATAACCTGAAAAATATCACCGTCCGTCTGCCTTTGGGTAAGCTGATTTGCGTGGCCGGCGTTTCCGGCTCGGGCAAATCAAGCCTGGTGACGGACACGCTGTATCCGGCCTTGCGCCAAAGTCTGGATCCGACTTTTAGGGAAAAACCGGGCGAGTTTGCCAAGTTGACGGGCCTGGAATTTATCGATCAGGTTTATCTGGTGGATCAATCCCCCATCGGCCGGACCTCACGCAGCAACCCCAGCACCTACATCGGCGTTTTTGCTGATATCCGTCTGCTTTTCGCTCAAACTCGAGAGGCCAAATTAAAAGGCTTTAGCCAGACGCACTTTTCTTTTAACACCGAAGGCGGCCGGTGCGAGGTTTGCCAGGGTCAGGGCCAACTGCGGGTGCAGATGCAATTTTTGCCTGATATTTGGGTCCAATGCGAAGAATGCCACGGGAAGCGTTTCAAGCCTGAGGTTCTCGAGGTTGAATTTAAAGGCCTCAATATCGCCCAGGTTTTGGATTTGACTATTAAGGAAGCCAAAGAATTTTTTGGCGCCATTCCGGTGATCGGCAAAAAGCTGGCGATTTTGGAAAAAATCGGTTTGGACTATTTGGAATTGGGCCAGCCCTCGCCAACTTTATCCGGCGGTGAATCGCAGCGGTTGAAGTTGGCCCGCGAACTGGTTAAAAAAAGCGAAGGTAGGACCGTTTATCTTTTGGACGAACCCACCACCGGCCTGCACTTTGCCGATCTGAAAAAGTTGTTGCTGGTTTTGCGGGCGTTGGTGGAACGGGGCGACACCGTGATCGTCATTGAGCACAATTTGGAAATGATTAAGCAGGCCGATTGGGTGATTGACTTGGGTCCTGAGGGCGGCGAGCGAGGCGGCCGGGTGGTTAATCAGGGCACCCCGTTGGCGGTCGCCAAAAACGTGGCGACTTGGACCGGCCGCTACCTGAGAGAATATTTAAAATTTTAAATTTAAAATGTTAAAAGTTAAAGCCAAAGATTTTCCCAATCAGCCTGGGGTCTATTTTTTCAAGGATGGGGACGGTCGCGTTCTGTACGTTGGCAAAGCCATTAATCTTAAGAAACGAATAGGTTATTACCTCAAAAATAACCGGCTTAAAAATAGAGCCATAGATCTACCCGGAAAGCCGTTAAAGATAGGCTATATCGTCACTAATTCGGAATTGGAATCGCTTTTACTGGAAGCCCGCTTAATTAAGCAATATCAGCCCAAATACAACGTCAAGCTTAAGGATGACCGGCGGTATTTGTCTGTCGGGATTACCAACGACGCCTATCCGCGGCTGGTTTTAGTCCGCCAACCGGAAAAAGAGGTTAACTTAACCACCTGGTTCGGCCCGTTTCCTTCGGCCAAGGGCATTGCGGAAATTCTCCGCTTGCTGCGGCCCATCTTTCCCTATTGCACGGCTAAAAAATGCTCGCCGGAACGGCCCTGCTTTTATTACCACCTGCGCTTATGCCCCGGCGTTGGCATTATGACCAGAAAGGACTACCGGCAAAACATTAAAAAAATCGCCCTGTTTTTAAACGGCGAAATTAGCGGTTTGGTCCAAAAGCTCACCAGGCAAATGCAGTCTGAGGCGGCCGGCCTGAACTTTGAAAAAGCGGCCCAGACCAAGAAGCAAATCGAAATGATCCAAAATCTGTTGGGCAAAGAGCCTCAAAACGAGTTGGCGGCCTTAGTTAATCAAAAAATGGAGGCCTACGATATCGCCAATTTAAGCCAAGCTATCGTGGTCGGCGCGGCGGTTACTTTTGCCAACGGCCGGCCGGAAAAGGCCGGTTACCGCCAATTTAAGGTGGCCACCAGAGGCGGCGGCGATCCGGCCGGCATGAAAGAGATTTTAGGCCGCCGGCTGGCCCACCGGGAATGGCCCTATCCCCAACTGATATTAATTGACGGCGGCCGAGCTCAGCTCGGTGTGGCTTTTGAGGCGCTAAAAGTATATGACTTGGTTGGCAAAATTACGTTATTGGGTTTTGCCAAAAGAAGCCAGACGATTATCATCCCGAAGGTTGTCCGAAACGAAATTACCGGCTGGCAGCGGGTGAAATATTTACCGACCTCCCCTGCCTTCCAGATTTTGCGGCGGGCGCAGGACGAAGCCCATCGTTTCGCGCAAAGATATTATAAGAAGACTTATCAGAAAACTACTTTTCCGGCTTGCGGGCCAAAACGAAAATCGACGGCCCGAAATTAACGCTCGCCAACGGCGCCTGAAGCCATTTTTCGCCAAACAGCAAAATTTTGTCCGGGATGATTTTTTTAACCAGCGGGTTTCGGAAATTAGAGACGGAAAAGGTTTTCATAATTTCAAATCCACCTGCCAGCAATAAAGTTTTAATCTGGTTGGGATGATAGTTAAAAAAGGGTGGCGTGCCTTTCCGGTGGGCCAAATCTTCCGGAGTGTGTCTGGTAAAGAAATTAAAATCCAGCCGCAAAAGGGCCCGGAGCCGGTTCTTCACATGAAATTCATTGGCAAACTCCAAAATTAAATAACCGCCCGGTTGCAGAATCCGGTAAACTTCCCCCACTGCCCTTTCGGGCTCGGCCAGATGGTGTAAGGCTCTGATCAGCAAGACCACCTCGATGCTTTGGTTCTCAAAGGGCAGCCTTTCTACCCAGCCCTTTTTTATTTCCAAGTTGTGATATTGGCGACAAAGAGCCTTAGCCTGGTCTAAAAGTTTGGCTGAGGGATCAATCAGGACGCATTTTTGAAAGCGGGCAACATATTCCGGCACCAGCCGGCCAAAACCACCGCCGATATCCAGAATCGACCTTTTTTGGTGGATCAAGCGGAAAATTCGTCTTAGAGCCATTTTCTCTGCCTCGTCTTCATAAAAACGCTGCCGCCAATATTTTTGGTAGTTAAAAGAGGGGTCGTTGTAGAAAATGGGGGTCATTAGTCGACTGCGCCGTATTCCAAGTCTTCCATAAATTGGCTCACGCATTTGGCCCAGGGTCCGCCTTTGGCGACCGACGGCGGCGCGTATTTGGGCATAATTTGCTCCGGTGTGGTCAGGCCAACATCAAGATAGCGCTCGCGGAGGGTTTTCGCCACTTGGTCGAAGGCCTGTTCCCACGACAAGAACCGGGTTTCGCCGTTTTCAAATCCCCAGCAGTTGAAAGAACCCGGGGGTGATTTTTTACACAGATTTGATTCGCATTGGGCAATGGCAACGATTAGCCGGTAATCAACGTTGTATTTTTCCGCGGCGGCCAAAAGTTGATCGGCGTAGGCAGAGAAAGGCGAATTATATTTTTGAAGATATTTTTCCACGATGATCGGCCGGGCGTCGGCGCCCAAAACCTCACCGGTAACTTCCCCAGCTTCTTTAGGCAGGGCGGCGAAAAGCTGGCCGGTGCTGGTGTATTGCACCGCCGTTTCTTGACGGGAGGTGGGCTGGATTTGCCGATAATTTAGCAAGTAGAAAAAACTGACGCCCAAAGTTAATGGCCCCACGGTTAAAAACAACAAGGCCAGCACCAATTTACTCATCCGTTTCATCCTGACACATTCAAAATTAATTGTCAAGAAAAGAGTTTTTTGTTATACTTGCCCTGTGCCCGCCGGGGTGGCGGAACTGGTAGACGCGCACGGTTCAGGGCCGTGTCCCGCAAGGGGTAAGGGTTCGAGTCCCTTTCCCGGCACTTTTAAAATGCGGGCGGACGTGGTGGAATGGTATACACGCTAGCCCAAGGAGCTAGTCCCGCAAGGGGTGGAGGTTCGAGTCCTCTCGTCCGCACTGGAGATTTATATTACAACGAAGTAATAACGTTATTTCAGGGCATTTGTTACTCTCTACAGCAATCTATTACCTTTTGAACGAGTTGTCCTAGCTTTTCAAAAACGCTGCCCGAGGCTTTAATCACTGGCTTTGGATCTTCGCTGATAAATGGGACATCCTCTGATCCCGTATGTTGAATGTCTTGAGTTTTCACCAAGCCCAGGTTTAGACCCCAAAATAAACTGTAAAGCTGGTAAGACTTTTGAAACATGTCTTCGGCGTCGTTTTTATCGCCTTTAGTAAGAGCCTTTGTACCGACTTCCATAAACCGCATAGAAGCTGCCAGCAAATGTTTACTGATACACCAGACTTCGCCTTCATAATCTTTAATAATCCTCTTTAAAGCGCTTTTTCTCATCTCACGGATTTCGTTTAGAAGGTCCAGATATTTGGCATCCTTCGTTTTGTTGTAGGTAAAAAAGAAATGTTCCTCCATCGAGATAAGATTCATAATCGCGATTGATAAATCTTCATCTGAAGATAGATCCAACTGATTACCCTTTTCCATTGCTTTTACTTTGTCCATAAACTCATTAATGTCAGGTTGAATTTTATTATCATTTATATATTTATCCTTTCTACTTTGTTATTAAATAAAAAATATAACTTGTAAGAGACAAAAGAAAAACCGGAACAATCACTTTTTGGAAATAAACATATACCTTTCCGTTATTTAAAGTTCTAAGCCATTTATCAAAAGCAACACCTAATAGAAAAATAAACGATCCGAAAATTGTTCCCAATAATATTTTATCTATACCCCAAAGAGTATTTCCCGGTAATCCAATCATCTTTGACCAATACAATGGTGGTATGACAAAAAGAACCATTAAAACAATTGAGAGAATTTCAGGATACCGTATTTTCCAGTCTCTTTTTCTAACCCAATCTGCCATCCATAAGCCAGAAGATAAGATCAAACCACCAACCCAAACCCCGGATACGGTATCGTCTATTCCGATCCATCGGGAAATACCTAATCCTATACCTACCGTGACGGTACATACCGGACAAACGGCATGGACAGGCGTGGGGAAAGCAAATATTGCCAAAAGACTGAATAAAGACAAAAGTTTTTTCATGGGTTACTCCTTTCTGCAGATCCGGAAGCATTAATGACACCCGCTTTTTCAGATAAATATTTAATAATATCCGGGGTTCCGATAAGACATTTACCTTCTGTATAAAGAAACGGTACGCCGATACTGTCGGTAGGTAAACTACAATTCTTTGCTGCCTCTGTAAGCTCTTGTGAATTTTGCCGGTTATCATAAACTTCTTTTTTAACAATAGTGATTTTTTCTTCTACCTTATTTTCATTCATCCATTTTTCTACATCAGCACAATGCGGACACGTACTGCCATAAAAAAAGATTGGTATTTTATCACCAACGACTGTGGTTTCAGAAATATTTTGATTATTTTGTACTGTCGTTGTTTCTTGAGTCTTGCTTTTACTACCAACAACAATAACTGTCAGTAGTCCAATAATAACTAGAAGAAAAATACTGGTTATAAGTGTTTGTTTATTCATAATGTCCTTTCATAATTAAAATACTAAAAGCGATACAATAATCGTTCCTAAAATTGCCCAAATGACTTCTTTTTTTAATTTAATAATCACCAGTAGCGAAACTAGAAAAATAGACCAT
>Ga0210057_1002894_pt1 | contig 24088 bp, 22 predicted proteins | sample CryGeyCG2114_010_2_FD_183968 | JGI IMG/M metagenome (GOLD analysis project Ga0210057, IMG submission 183968) | Groundwater microbial communities from aquifer - Crystal Geyser CG10_big_fil_rev_8/21/14_0.10 (SPAdes) (version 2) | ecosystem: Environmental > Aquatic > Deep subsurface > Groundwater ...
GAAGCGGAATACGAGGCGATTATTTTAGCTTTAAGTAAAGTTAAACATCTTTTTGGGAAAGAAAAAACAAAAAATCTTGAAATTGAAGTGAGGACAGACAGTCAACTTGTCGCCAGGCAACTCAAAGGGGAGTATAAGTTAAACGAAGAGAAACTTTTCCCTCTTTTTATAAAGATATGGAATCTTAAGACAGAGCTTGGAAAAATCTCTTTTGTAGAGATTCCAAGGGAGAAGAATAAGGAAGCCGATAGACTGGCAAACGAGGCGATGGATAAGAAGAATACATTATTTTAGTTTTGGCTTTATGAAGAAATAGATAAGAAATCAGAAATTGTTTTTTTGTAATTTTTCCAAAACTAAAATCTTAATTTCTATATGCATAAAATATTTACAGTTTTTCTAGTTGGCTTTATTTTTGGCACATTCATACGCTCTTTCTTGAATTTTGGTCCGGCTTTTGCCGGATTCTTTGCTTTAGTTGGAGTGGCGTTAATTATTACTCATTTCTTGTATGGTAAAGAAAAGATTATTATTTTTATTTCACTTATATTTTTCTCTGTTAGTCTTGGAATTTTTAGATATGATATTAGCGCTAACAATGAAGAGAGTATATTTTTTGAGGAAAATATAGGTAAGACGGTCAGTTTTAAGGGGGTTGTTGTAGATGAGCCGGACCAAAGAGAGGATTATACAAGACTTGTCGTTAAGGTGGGAGATATAAATATTTTAGTCTATCACGAGCATTACCCGGAATTTAATTATGGTGATGAAGCTGAAATTAAAGGTAAGGTAAAAAGGCCTGATAATTTTTCCGATGATTTTAATTGGCCACTTTATCTGGCTAAAGATAATATTTTTTATGAAATATTTTACCCGAAGATGGAACTTGTCTCCACTGGAAATGGTTTTTGGTTAAAAGACGGTCTTTTTGCAGTAAAGAAGAGGTTTTTACAAAATGTTTCGCAGATCATCCCGTCTCCCCATTCGGCTCTTTTGGGTGGGCTAGTTGTCGGTTCTAAAGAAGCGATGGGGAAAGAGCTCCTAGATGATTTTCGTAAGGTCGGCATTATTCATATTGTCGTTTTATCAGGATACAATGTGACGATAGTAGTCCTTGCGATGATGAGAATATTTTCTTTCCTCCCTCAGGTCTTTGGGATAGCTTTGGGCTCGGTGGGGATAATACTTTTTGCGCTTTTGACTGGAGCTTCAGCGACTATTGTGCGAGCCTCGATTATGGCGTTTATTGTTGTTTTGGCTAAAGCCACAGGTAGGATTCATAGTATTACGATAGCTCTTTTTGTTGCGGGGTTTTTGATGGTATTCCACAATCCAAAGATCCTTGTATTTGACCCGTCTTTTCAACTATCCTTTTTGGCGACGGTCGGTCTTATCTATTTTTCGCCACCTTTTGAAAGAAAACTTAAATTCATACCAGAAGGTTGGAATCTTCGCGAGGTTACTACGGCTACTTTATCCACTCAGGTATTCGTGTTGCCGTTTTTACTGTATAAGATGGGGGAAATATCAATTGTATCTTTGCCGGTTAATCTTTTGATTCTTATTTTTGTGCCAGTGACAATGCTTTTCGGCTTTTTGACAGGGCTTCTCGGTTTCTTTGGGACTATCTTTTCTGTTCCATTTGCTTGGCCGGCTTACTTTCTCTTGGCTTATGACCTTAAAGTGGTAGATATATTCAGTTCTATCCCTTTTGCCTCAGTGAATCTTAAAGTCCCTCTGTGGATAATGTCCCTTATTTATGTTATATATGCTGTTATCATACTAAAGCTTAATTCTGATAAGCGTGTTTTAAAAGCGAGTGATTTTGATATAATTGATGATATATGATTAGAACTCATAATTTTAGGAAAATCATTATCTTATTTGGGGATTTAATCCTTTTGGCTTTTTCTTTCTTTCTCACCTTTTTTTTGAGATCGCTTGAGTTTCCGTCCGTTATCCTTATTGGTACCAATGCCATGCCAATGATTGTGCTGTACTCCATATGGATTGTTATATTTTTTATTGCCGGTTTGTATGAGATTGAGAAATTTATTGCATTCAATGACCTGAGAAATCGTTTCTTGAAGACAATGCTTGCCGTCGGTATTATTTCTGTCTTGATATTTTATACTATCCCTATCTGGGGGATTACACCTAAAACAATCTTATTGATAAATCTTCTCGTGGTGACTGGTTTTTTGTGGTTATGGAGAAAATTTTTTTTCAACAATATTGTTAAGAGTTCTAAGATGAATGTTATCTTCTTTGGTTCTTCAAAAGAAATTGAAGATTTCTCTGAGTTTGTAAATAATCGCCCTCAACTCGCTTATCAAGTGGTGGATATATTTGACGAAAATAAAAGCAGAGATATTGATATTGAAAGGTATGTTAAAGAACACAACATTGAAGTGATCGCTGTCTCTGATGACATAAAACAAGACGATAATTTAATTTCTGTATTTTACAACATAATCCCGCTTGGCGTGACTATTGTAGATTTTAGTAATTTCTATGAGTCGGTCACGGGTAAGGTGCCCGTGTCGGTAATAGGTAAGGCGTGGTTCTTGGAAAATCTCGTAGAGATAAATAAACGGGAATATGAGAATATAAAAAGAGTGATTGATTTAGGGATGTCTGTAGTCGTCGGAATTGTATTTTTGGCACTCCTTTTGCCGGTCGCTCTTCTTATAAAGATCACAAGTCGTGGGAGCGTCTTTTATCGACAACAGAGGGTGGGTAAGAATGGAAAAGTTTTTGAGATTATAAAATTTAGGTCAATGGTCTCTGGTGCTGAGAAGAATGGAGCTGAATGGGCTAAGAGAGATGATAGTAGGATTACTTACCTTGGACGAATCCTGAGGGGGTCTAGAGTAGATGAACTGCCTCAAGTTTGGAATGTCATACGAGGTGACCTTTCTTTCTTTGGTCCTAGGCCAGAGAGACCTGAGTTTGTGGAAGAATTATCTTTTAGATTGCCTCACTATAAGATGAGGCACCTTGTGAAGCCGGGGCTTACCGGTTGGGCTCAGATAAATTTTCCCTATGGATCTTCCGTAGAAGATGCGATGGAGAAATTACAATATGATTTATTCTATATAAAAAATCGTTCTTTAGCCCTTGATGTTTCTATCGCTTTAAAAACACTAAAGACAATCATATCTCATGAAGGAAGATAGAAAAAAAAAGATAATCTACCTTATCACGAAGTCGTCTTGGGGTGGCGCGACAAGATATGTGTTTGACTTGGCTACCAATTTATCAAAAGATGATTTTGAAGTAGTGGTGGCCTCAGGTGGTGAAGGAGTGCTTAATGACAAGCTTAAAGATATGGGGATAAGGACTATATCTATAAAAAAACTTTCTCGAGATGTAAGTCTGATTGATGAAGTTAGAGTTTTCTTTAATCTTATAAAAATATTTAAGGAAGAAAGGCCGGACATAGTTCACTTGAATAGTTCTAAAGCGGGGGCAATCGGGTCTTTATCGGCAAAGATTGCCGGTGTTCCAAAGATTATTTTTACTGCTCATGGTTGGGCATTTAATGAGGGTAGGCCTATTTGGCAAAAAACTTTAATAAAAATATTTGTCTTGGTTACTTTGATATTTCAAGACAATATAATCTGCGTATCGGAGCAGACTAGGAGTGATATAAAGAATTTCCCATTCATACAGAAGAAGATAAGAGTTATCTATAATGGAATTTCAGAGATTCCTTTTTTAGGGAAAAGTGAAGCAAGAATAGCTTTAGACAATCTTTCAATTGTCAGTATAGACAAAAAGATAGTCTGGTTAGGCGCGATTTCAGAGCTCCATAAAAATAAAGGACTAGAATATGCGATTAAGGCCATTTCTTTATTAAAAGATTATCCCGTGGTCTTTGTCATAATGGGTAGTGGTGAATTAAGAAAAGATATTGAAGATATGATAAAGAGAGAAAAATTAGAACAAAGAGTAGTGCTTTTGGGGTTTGTTTCAGATGCCAAAAGATATCTTAAGGCTTTTGATATTTTTCTTTTACCATCTATTACCGAAGCCTTTCCTTATGTTGTTATTGAGGCCGGAATGGCAGGTCTTCCGGTGGTGGCTTCTTCCGTCGGTGGTGTTTCGGATATAATCTCGGATGATTGCGGAGTTTTAGTTAAACCGAGAGATTATAGAGCTATAGAAACCGGGTTGAAGAATCTTTTAAATGATAGAGAGAAGGGGGAGCGATTGGGCTTTAACTTGAATCAAAGAGTAGTGAAAAATTTCTCTTTTCAAGGTATGTTATCTAAGACCATTAATACGTATATGTAGCTTTATATAAAATATCAATACTTTTACACATAGGGTGTTTGCGAGATGATTGAGGTAAGGTATAATTAAACTAAATGATTGGGCATTTGAATTTAATTAAAGATTGTAGGAATTATAAAGTGCGACTGTGGCAATGTCCTCAATTTCTATTTCTAATAATGGGGCTGTTTATAATAATCTCCATAATCTCTACATATTATGTGGCGCGTTTCTATGTGGAACCGGAGATAGTCGCTCTAATGGTCTTAGTCCTGACGGGCATCCTTTTTGTCATAAGCTATATCGTCGTCTATTCTTTTGAACAGATTGTAATATCCTCTCAGGCAAAATCAGAATTCGTCAATATTATGTCTCATGAGTTAAGAAGTCCTCTCTCTGCTATGAAGTGGCAACTTAATCTTATACAAAGACTTAAACCAAACGGCGAAGAGATTATACCAATGCTCGCTGTCTTAGAAGAAAAGAATGAAGAGATGATAAAGCTATCCAACAAACTCCTTGAGATAGATCAGATTGAAGGAAACGGTCTTACATTGAAGCCGACGACTTTTTCTCTCTCAAAGATTGTTGACACTGTATTGAAAGAGCAAGATGGTTTCGCTTATATAAAAGACATTACCCTTGTTAAGAACGCGCCTAAAGACTCTCTTTTTGTCATTGCTGACGAAAGGAAGATAAAAGATGTATTGGGTCACCTTATAGATAATGCTATTCGTTACAGCTTAAAGAAGGGAGATGTTGTCATATCTATAGAGAAAGTGCCCGGCTTTGTTAAATGTTCTATCTCTGATAGTGGTATAGGTATATCTTCTAATGATTCTAAGAAGGTTTTTACGAAATTTTTTAGAAACCAAAGTATTGTTAGTTATCAAACGAGAGGTACCGGTATAGGATTGTTTATAGCTAAGGCGATTATTGAAGCTTCCGGTGGAAAGATAGGATTTGAGAGTGTGGAAGGGCGTGGTTCTACATTTTGGTTTACTCTTCCTCTTTCCACTGGACAAAATGCTTAATGGCAGTATTAATTAAGTTGTTGTGATTTTGTATGGGGAAAAAGAAAAAAATACTTTTTATTGAGGACGAAAGACATTTTCAAGAAATGTTAGATACTGTTTTTAAAGCCGAAGGTTTTGAAACGGTCTCTGCTTTTAATGGTGTTGACGGGGTGAGGATGGCAGAAGAAGAAAAGCCGGATATCATACTCTCTGATTTAGTATTGCCTAAGAAAGACGGCTTTAATGTAATTAATGAATTAAAAAATAATCCTAATCTTTCTGATACGCCTATTATAATTCTCACAAATCTTGAGGAGAGTCAGAATATAGAAAAAGTCATATCTTCCGGAGCTAAGATGTATCTAGTAAAGGCGAATTATACATTGGACGACATTGTTGCTAAAGTCAAAGATACTCTAAAAATCAATAACAAAGAAAAAAATGAGGGTTGAGCAAGAACAACTCAAGGCTTTCTTACTGGATTCAAGTTTGGTAGATAGTAGTGAGATTGATGAGGCAGAGAAAAAAGCTAAAAAGACAAAAAGAAGTTTACGTGATGTTCTCTTGAGTGACCAAAAGGTTAAGGAGGAAGACATGATACACCTTGAGGCATATATCTTAGGTATACCTTTCGTGAATCTAAAGAATGAAAAGATAAGTTTCGATGTCTTGAGTATGATCCCCGAGCCGATTGCGAGGACTCACAATATTGTCGCTTTCAAGGCTCATGATGGCACACTTGAAGTGGCAATGCTTGACCCTGAGGATCTTGAGACTATTGATTTCATTCAAAAGAAATCAAGCTTAAAGATTCTTTCTCGGCTTACTACTCCTGATTCTATAAAATACGCGCTTGCTCAATATCAGAGAAGTCTAAGTGCGGAATTTAGTGATATTATAAAAAAAGAATCAGGGTCTATAAAAGTTATTTCTGAAGAGATTGGCGGGGAGGAAGAGGTTGAGGAATTAAAGAAACTCGGGGAAGACCTCCCTGTCGTTAGAATAGTGGATACTCTTCTTCGCCACGCCATACTTGAGAGAGGGAGCGATATTCATATTGAGCCGACAGACAAGGAAGTAATAGTGCGTTATAGAATTGATGGCGTTTTACATGATGCGATGGTCTTACCTAAGAGTGCGGCTGATGGTATTGTTGCGCGTATCAAGATCCTTTCAAGCTTAAGATTAGATGAGAAACGTTTACCTCAAGACGGTCGGTTTAAGATTGAAACCCCTGAAGAGAGAGTCTCTTTCAGAGTCTCAATTTTACCTGTTTATAATGGGGAAAAAGTAGTATTAAGACTTTTACATGAGGGCGCAAAAGGATTTTCTCTGGAAGGTTTAGGTTTTTCAGAGAGCCAGATTGATAGTATACAAAAAGCTATAAGGAAACCGAATGGGATGATCCTCGTGACCGGTCCTACCGGATCAGGAAAAACAACAACTCTTTATACCGTCCTTGATATATTGAATAAGCCGGGAGTGAATATATCTACCGTTGAAGACCCTATTGAGTATCAAATGCCCAGAATCAACCAGAGTCAAGTTAAGCCTGAGATAGGGTTCTCTTTTTCAAATGGCTTAAGGACTCTGTTAAGGCAAGATCCTGATATTATAATGGTTGGCGAGATTAGAGATAATGAAACAGCTTCTTTAGCTGTAAATGCTTCGTTGACCGGTCACTTGGTCTTATCCACTTTGCATACTAATTCAGCGGCTGGTTCTATACCGAGGCTTCTTGATATGAAAGTTGAGCCGTTTCTTCTAGTATCAACTTTAAATATGATTGTCGCTCAACGTCTTGTGAGAAAATTAGCAAAAACAAAAGAAAAATATTTTTTAAATAAAGATCAGTTGAAAGATTTAGAAGAAGTGGTTGATCTTGATAGGATGCTTGGGATATTGAAAGACGAGAAAGTCATAGACTCAAATACATCTTGGGATAAAATACCTTTTTATAAAGTAAAACAGACTAAAGATTCTTCAGACGGCTATTTTGACAGGATCGGTATTCATGAAGTATTAGCGGTGACAGAGACGGTAAAAAGTTTAGTGATGAAGGGGTCTACCTCAGATGAGATTGAAGATCAGGCAAAAAAAGAAGGTATGGTAACTATGCTTGAAGATGGTATTATAAAAGCAACACAAGGCATCACTACTATTGAAGAGGTTCTTAGGGTGACCAGTGAGTAATAATAATTTATGAAATTCACATATAAAGCGAAAAAGATTACGGGTGAGGAATCAAGCGGAGAAATTGAAGCAAAGGACAGGTTTGAGCTTGCTAAAGATTTAAAAGCCGATGGTTATATACTCACTTCATATAAAGAGAAAAAAGATAATAAATTTTTCTTGTCTTTCTCTATTTTAAACATAGTCCCCATGTCAGAGAAGATGATTTTTGCAAGAAACTTAGCTGTCATGATAAACGCCGGACTTTCTGCGACAAGATCTTTGTCTATCATTGCTAGGCAGACCAAAAATGTTAAATTTAAAGAGACAGTAGAGGCGCTAAAGGAGAGTATTCAGAAAGGTAAATCAATTTCAGAATCAATGGCATTATTTCCAAAGATATTCTCAAGTCTTTTTGTAGCGATGGTAAAGATGGGTGAGGAGTCAGGTAAATTAAGCGAAGCCCTTGAGATTATAGGTATACAGCTTGAGAGAGATTGGACTCTTAAGAAAAAGATTAAGGGGGCTATGATATACCCGACGATTGTCGTTATAGCCCTGATTATAATTGGTATCCTTCTTTTAGTTTTTGTGGTTCCTACTTTGGTCTCTACATTTTCTGAACTTCAGATAGAGCTTCCATTAAGCACGAGGATAATCATCGGAATGAGCAATTTCTTAGTAAACAATACTTTGATTGCGTTAATACTCTCTGCCACTTTATTCTCTTTGGTGGCATGGGTATTGAGATTACCTAAAGGGAAGCGTTTGTTTGAATACATGTTGCTTAGATTCCCCATTATATCTCCTCTGGTAAAGAAGATTAATTCGGCTCGTACAGCAAGAACCCTCTCTTCTTTGACTGGTTCGGGAGTAAAGATAATTGAAGCACTTGATATCACGACTGATGTTATCCAAAATTCTTACTATAAAGAAGTCATTATAAAAGCAAAATCTGAGATTCAAAAAGGTTCGCCTGTTTCAAAAATTTTTCAAGAAAATGAAAATCTATACCCCGTTCTTGTCGGGGAGATGATGGCGGTGGGAGAAGAGACGGGTAAGTTCTCAGAGATGCTTGAAAGGGTCGCGGACTTTTATGAAGAAGAAGTTAATAATACCACTAAGAATCTTTCAACAGTCATAGAACCGCTTTTAATGGTTGTCGTCGGCGCAGTTGTGGGCTTCTTTGCCGTGTCAATGATATCGCCGATGTATTCTATGGCAGGTGGTTTATAAAGATATGAATAAAGGTTTTACTTTAATTGAATTTATTATAGCTATATCAATTGTATTGGTATTAGCTACTTTAGCCATTATATCTTTTTCTTCTTTTCGCAATAATCAGGCTCTAAGTAATTCTTTCTCTGGTGTAATCTCTATAATAAATGAGGCAAAGATAGACACTATTTCATCAAAGGACGGTTCGTCTTATGGAGTTCATTTTGAGGCTGATAGGGTGGTGCTATTTAAAGGAGTTACTTTCTCAGAGCCAAACCCAGATAACAAAGAATTCGAGTTCTCTCCCCTTGTCGAAATTTCATTAATTACATTAAATGGAGGAGGTTCTGATATGGCATTTAAAAGACTTACAGGTAAGACCGACCAGTACGGTTCTTTGATCCTTAGGGTTAAATCAGATATTAGTAAGACGAAGACTATAAATATAACACCAAGCGGATCGATTAACCAAAATTAATAACGAGATGATGAGAAAATATAAATTAAATAATTATGGATTCGGACTCGTAGAAATCGTGGTAGCAGTGTCTATTATCTCTTTTTCCATATTTAGTCTGTTTTTTATTTTTGAGCTTTCTCTTAGGGCGGAAAGAAGGACGACAAATAATATAAAAGCGTCATTTTTACTTGAAGAGGGGGTTGAAGTCGTTAAGATTATGCGTGATAGTGGGTGGACTGTCAGTTTGGGGTCACTTTCATCGGGAATTGATTACTACCTTGTCTTTGACGGTGTCAGCTGGCAGGTGTCGTTAATTCCTAGTCTTGTAGATAATTTTTTTGAGAGAAAGTTAATCATCGACGATGTCTTACGTGATGCTAATGACGATATTTCTGATTCGGGTGTAGTTGACTCTGATACTAAGGAAGTAACTCTTTATGTATCATGGCAGGAAGCCGGAGTCACCACGACGAGGTCAATCTCTTCATACGTTACTAATATTTTTAATAATTAAAAATGGTGAATAATATATTGAAACTTAGATCTAAAATAAAGCGTTTGTTTGCCGGTGGGCAGGGCTTGTCTGCCGGTAGGCAGGGATTTACTCTTATGGAAATGTTAGTCTATATTGCCATTTTATCTGTCATTGTGGTTTTAGTTGTTTCGTCTGTGCTTGTTATGTCAAAATCATTGAGCAGTATACAAGTATCAAGAAAGATTAATAATTTCGCAGAGACCTCTATAGAGAGGATGATAAGAGAGATAAGGTTTGCGGATAGTGTGGATAATTCAAGTAGTATCTTTGGATCTAATCCGGGTTATTTAAAGTTTAATACGATAGACCCCGCCGATGATACTTCAACGACGATTGAGTTTTACCAGAACGGCACTGATCTTATGGTTAAAGAAGGGATAAACAATCCTCCTGAAGATATAACCCCTTCTTCTCTTTCTGTAACGAATTTAACATTTTATGACATAGTTGTTCCTGGTGTTTCTGAAGCCATTAAGATAGAGATGGAGGTAAAAGGGTCGGGAATTTTTGGCGACAAGATAGAGAGATTTTATAATACGATAGTTTTAAAGAGGAGTTATTAGAATAGTTATTAGTTATTAGCCACTAGCCAATAGATATATGAGATTTTTAAAAATACTATCAATCAAACAATATTCTCTAAATTTTAATTCAGGTCAGGCGGGGATTACTGTGGTTATTCTATTCCTCTTTATCTCTCTTGGTATAATTGCAGGGGCATCCTCCATCGCATCAAAAGATGTAAGAACAGGAAACGTATTTTCAAACTCTAAGAAAAGTTATTTCCTTGCTGAGGATGGTATTGAAGATGTGTTATATAGGATAAAGAGAGGGAAAAATATATCATCAGCTGAATCTATCATTACGCCAGGTGGGCAAGTTGATAGTGTTATATCAAGTCTTATAGGTGGAAATAAAGAAGTAATTGCGACTGCCAGCATTGACGGGTATATAAGGAAAATAAAAGCCGTCTTATCTTCTTCTTATGGTTTTGAATTTTTCTATGGAGTGCAGGTTGGGGCCGGAGGTCTTAGCTTAAAAAATAATTCAATAGTTGAAGGGAGTGTTTATTCAGACGGTTCTATTACTGGTCAGTCTGGGTCCATTATAACTGGTGACGCCTATGTTGCCACAAAATTATCTCTATTTGACTCTTGGACGATTAATAACAATGAGACACTATTTGGTAAAGAAGTACCGGTCTTGGATGTTGCGCAAAGTTTTACTACTTCAGGTAGTGGAACTCTTGCTCAAATAGATTTTTATTTAAAAAAGACCGGTAATCCTAGTAATGCCACTGTAAGAATTTTGGCTGATGATGCAGGATCTCCATCTAAGACTGAAGTCACCTCTGTCGTCCTTAATGCCTCTCAAGTAATAAGTACTTATGAATGGGTTAAGGTGGCTATTCCTTCACTTCCAATATTAACACCTAGTTCTGTTTATTGGGTTACGATTGATACTGTGGCCGATCCTAATAATTATTGGTATTGGGGTAAGGACTCAAATAAGGGAAATGGTAATGGAGTTTCAAAAACAAGTGAAAATTGGAATGCCGGGGTTCCTGTATGGAATGAGGATATTGGAGATTTTGATTATAAAATCTGGTTTGGTGTTGATGGTAATAATATAAATGGCCTTACTGTCTATGGTGATGTTCATGCAAATAGTATTACTAATACTAAGATTTGTGGAGATGCTTATTATAAGACTATAGATGCCTCTTCGCTTACATTCTTGAATAATCCTACCAGTCCTACTTGTCCACTCCCACTAACACTGGGGACTGGTTTTCCTGCCAGTATTGATCCTGCCGTGGAAACAATGCCGATTTCCCATGGTAATATATTAGCTTGGAAGCAAGACGCTTTAGCTGGGGGGGCTTATAGTGACCCTGCTCATTGTAACCCGACAAATGGAGCTATTTTAGGTCCCGGTAAATTTACCTGTGATTTGATTATAGATAATGGGGTTGAGGTGATCATAAATGGTCCAATCTGGGTTGAAGGGGATATAATATTAAATAATAATGTTGTTATGGAGTTGGACCCGTCTTTTGGGAGCATGAGTTCTGTTATAATTGCCGATTATCCGGCTGATACAACTTTGAAAGGAAAAATAAGGACAAAAAATAATATCTCTATTTGTGGTTCAGCTGGATACAATAGTGGGGTTGGAGAGTGCAATCCGTCAGGGGGTAGTTATCTAATGTTGCTTTCCACTTATTCTGATCCAGGCGGTGAAGCCATCTCTATTGAAAATAATGTTGACGGCGGTATTTTCTATGCTTCTTCCGGTGAAGCTGATATTGAAAATAATTCCATGGTAAAAGAAGTTATCGCTTATAAATTAGAATTAGAAAATAATGTGACAGTGATATACGAATCCGGTCTTGCGGACTTGAATTTTTCAGCCGGGCCTTCTGGAGCGTGGGACATTGTTAATTGGAGAGAGGTGGAATAATTTCACTTATTTTATTATAATGAAACAAGTGAAGACTCTAAAAGAAAAACAATTGAATGTTTTTTTAAGTCAGCTTGGAGAGAAGGCGCAATTGTTTGATGTTCGTGAAAGCGTGCTTCCACCAAAAAGATATTTTTTTCCTTCTCAAGAGATTACTTTTACTTTTAATAAAAAGAGTAAAGAAGTTAAGACGGCAAAAACTTCCAAGAATTTTATTCTTTTCGGGATTTCGCTTAAGGATTTGGAGGCCATCACTTATCTTGATGAGATAATGCAAAAGCCGGTGAAAGATAACTTTTATTTTAACAAGAGGGATAAGTCTATCTTGATAGGTCTGACTGGGAAAGAGTTTGGAGTGGCTCCGGGCGGAGATATTATATTGAGAAGATTGGAGAGTGATGAATATGAGGTTGTCGTTGTGACAAAGAAGGGGGAGAAACTTTTAAAAAATTTAGATTTTCCCCTGAAAGAAAAAGACAGAGTGGAATATGAAATATCCAAGAGTAAAACGATGGTGGAGCTTCATGAACTTTTGTCTGATCCTGAACTCCTCCATGATGCTGTGAAGTGGTCTTGGCAAGGTTACTCGAAGATTTGGGATAGGTTAGCTGGAGAATGCCTTAATTGCGGTATTTGCACTTATGTTTGTCCTCTTTGTCATTGTTTCTCTGTAGAGGATAGTGTTGATCTTTCTGGGGATGAATGCCGGCGTTGCCGTAAATGGGACGCTTGCACCTTGCCTGAATTTGCCAAGGTCTCAGGAGGGGTAGGTAGGCCGGGGCATAGTTTTCATAATGGAGTGAAGGAGAGATATTATAATTGGTTTTATCATAAGTTTGTGAGAGGTTACTTGGAGTTTGGAAAGTCGCAGTGTGTCACTTGCGGAAGATGTAAGAAGTATTGTCCCGCCAAGATAGACATAGAAGAGGTTTTAGTAGATATAGTGAAGAAATATAAAAAAATAAAAAGAACGCAAGAGTGAGAAACAACTGTTTTTCCAGAACGGTCTCCGCCATTCGCCAGCCGGCGAATGGCGGAAGGGGAATTCTTCCAAAACAGTTTTTCCTCACTCTTGTTTAAGTGAAAACAGTTTCTGAATTTTTAAAAGTTATGCAAAATATTTACGAACCAATTCCGGTCAAAATACAAAAGATTCAAGAATATTCTGAATCAGTAAAGCTTTTTCGTTTGGCTAAACTAGATGGAAGTGCTTTTCCTTTGAATGAAAAAGGTCTTGTCTTTATGCCGGGGCAATTCATACTCGCCGGAATGTGGGGCTATGGCGAGTCACCTTTTGGTCCGGCTTCTCACCCAAATGATTCTTCGTGTATAGAGATCATCGTCAGAAAAGTCGGGCAGGTTACGAGCGCTTTCCATAGTTTGAAAGAAGGAGATGAATTAACATTAAGAGGTCCTTATGGTAACGGTTACCCTGTTGATTTTTTTTCCGGAAAGGATGTGATCCTTGTAACTGGTGGTTGCGGTATTCCTCCTATTGCCTCACTTATTGAACATATTATCTCAAACAGGAATGACTTTGGAGAAGTGCACCTTCTTTATGGCGCTACTACACCGGATGACCTTCTTATGAAAGACAGAATGAATGAATGGAGGAAGAAGATAAATGTTGTCTTAACCGTTGATAAACCGGCTTGCAACTGGGACGGTAATACAGGGTTTGTGACGGATTGCTTGGAACATTTGAAGATAAACCCAGCCAATACTGTGGCGGCAATGTGTGGTCCGGGTCCGATGATTAGCGCCATAGAGAATCTTCTTAACCCTATAGGGATTCCTGATAGGAGGATTTTTGTCAGTATGGAGAGGAAGATGCAGTGCGGAGTAGGCAGGTGTCAGCATTGCGTCTGCGGGGATAAATATGTCTGCACTGACGGGCCGGTATTTAACCTAGATGAGATAGATAAAGCATGGGACAAATAATGTAAAAATTTAATTTTGATTATGCAAAAGTTCAGAAACAACTGTTTTTCCAGAACGGTCTCCGCCAGATGGCGGAAGGGAAATTCTTCTAAAACAGTTTTTCCTCACTTTTGCTTGATGCGTGCAAATTTATTTAATTAATTAGATTTTAATATTTTATGTCAAAACCAAAAATAGCCATATATGACTTTACTGATTGCGAGGGATGTGAGGTAAAACTCGTTTCTATAAAAGAGAAGCTTTTGGATTTGGAAAAGCGTTTCAATATAGTGAATTGGAGATTAGGCCAAGAGCGTTTTGAAGATGGTCCATATGACATTACTATCATAGAAGGGACGCCCGTTACTAAAGATGAGATTGACCTTTTGGTGGAGCTTCGTGAAAAATCAAAACTAATCGTCGCTTTAGGGGCTTGTGCCTCTATTGCCGGTATTCCCGGGATAATGGATAAGAAAGATAGAGAAAAGTGGTATAAGAAGATCTATGGTGAGGGGTATAAACCTAAAGGGCTAGATGCCTTGCCCCTCTCAGCGTATGTGAAGATTGATTATATGATACATGGTTGCCCGGTAGAAGAGGATGAGATAATAAGAGCCCTTGAAGAGTTGTTGGCCGGGAAAGTCCCTCGGCATCATGGTTATTCTGTCTGCTTTGAATGCAAAGAGAGGGAAAATCCTTGCCGTCTGCTTGAAGATAAGATATGCTTTGGTCCTATAACTCAAGGTGGATGTAAAGCAGTCTGTATTTCAGGTGGAAGTCCTTGTTATGGTTGTTTTGGTCCAAGAGAGGAGACCAATATTCCGGCGTTAGTAAAGATCTTAAAGAAATTTGCCACGAATGAAGAGATAGACAGACATCTTTCTATGTTTTTCAATCAGATTAAAGAATACAGAGAAGTGTTTGGAAGAGAGATGAAGAAAAAGAAAAATGAAAAATGAATTTAAAAATAAAAAAGTTGTTATAATGGGTTTAGGTGGATATGGAGACGGTAGCGGCATATCTGCCACTTTGTTTTTTGCACAAGCTGGCGCTCGTGTCCTTGTGACAGACATGAAGAAAAAAGAAGAGTTAAAACACCAAATTAAAAAATTAAATAAATTTAAGAATATAAAATATGTATTTGGCAGACACAGGGAAAGTAATTTTCAAAAAGCGGATTTAATCTTTCAGAATCCATTAGTCCCTGATTCCTCACTTTATCTTAAGATTGCCAGGAAAAATAATATCCCCATCGTTAACGACTGGAGTCTATTTTTAAATAAACATCATAATTTTCTTATAGGTATTACCGGCAGTAAAGGGAAAAGCACGACCACGTCTTTAATCTATGAGCTTATCAAAAAGAAGAATAAAGCGATTCTTTGCGGTAATATAGGGGTCTCTCCGCTTAAATATATGGACAGTATAAAGAAAGATGACGTTGTGGTGGCGGAATTCTCAAGCTGGCTATTAAGAGGGCTTCTTCCTGTAAGGAAGTGTCCTAATATTGCAGTCATCACTAATTTAAAGTCGGACCATCTTGATAAGTATAAAAGCTTAGAAGATTATCATAATGATAAGAAAATTATTTTTAAATTTCAGAGACCGCAAGATATTGTTATCTTAAATAGAGATGATGAGAGGTCTAAGTGGCTGAGCGAAAATATAAAAAGTAAAGTATTTTGGTTTTCTAAAAAAATTTTTAGTGGCAAAGGGGGAGTTTTTATCAGAGGCGAAGATGTTATTTTTAAGAAAGAGGGGAAAGAAGAAAAAGTGGCAAAAATTAGTGATATACAAATCCCCGGAGACCATAATTTGGAAAACATATTGGCTGGGGTTTGCGTGGCGAAGATCTTTGGTGTAAAAAATAGCGATATAAAAAAGACATTAATTCAGTTTAAAGGATTACCCAATAGGCTTGAATTAGTGCGTGAAATAAAAGGAGTAAAGTATTATAATGACACGACTGCTACAAATCCAGATGGGGCAGTCTCGGCTTTAAAAGCCTTCAAGAGTAAGAAGAAAAGAATAGTCTTGATTGCTGGCGGGGTGGATAAGAATCTTGATTACAAAGAGTTTGCGAAAATTATAAAAAGAGAGGTAAAAGAATTAATTTTTTTCCCGGGCACCGCTACGGATAAGATTCTAAGGGAGGTAAATGTGCATCACTCGGTGATGCACAAAATGAGTGAGGCGGTGCACTTGGCGGAGGGCTTGGCCAAAAAAGGGGACATCGTATTACTTTCGCCCGGTGCGGCAAGTTTCGGTTTATTTAAGAATGAGTTTGATAGAGGTAAGCAGTTTGTGAGAGAAGTTAAGAAATTATAATTTAAAAAATGAAAGTTGATTTATTAAATAACATAAAAGGGGTTCACTTTATCGGTATTGGCGGTATTGGTGTTTCGGCTATCGCCAGGATGATGAAAAGGGAAGGGAAAATTGTGAGTGGTTCGGATCTCCATGATTCGGCAATTCTTACTGACCTTAGAAAGAGTGGAATGGATATAAAAATAGGGCATAAAAACGCTAATCTTCCCGATAATGCTGATTTAGTCGTCTATACCACGGCTATTTCGGAGGATAACCCCGAAATTAAGAAGGCAAAAAAAATGGAGATAGATATCATAAGCTATCCTGAAATGCTCGGGGTTGTATCTCGAGAGAAATACACCATAGCTGTCTCTGGGACTCACGGTAAGACGACCACTACGGCAATGGTCGCTAAGATATTAGGAGATGCGAAGATAAATCCTACAGTAGTTGTTGGTAGTATACTGAAAGAAGGTGGAAGTAATTTTATCTTTGGTAAGTCAAAACCTGTCCGATTGAATAACACTATTTATTCAGGCGGGTATTTTCTTACGGAAGCGTGTGAATATAAACGAGCCTTTCTTAACCTTTCTCCGAAAATTATAATTATCACGAATATTGATAAAGATCATCTGGATTATTATAAAAATATAAAAGATATTCAAAGCGCTTTTATCTCTTTCGTAAAAAAGCTGGATAAAGACGGATACCTGGTTTGTGATACCTTAGGAGAGAATATGAAACCGATTATCAGTATGGCAAAAAAGGTTGGTTGTAAGATAATAGATTATTCCAAAATATCAGTAAAATTGAAGCTTAAAGTTCCAGGAGAATATAATGTGAAAAATGCCAAAGCCTCCTTGGCTCTAGCCCAAATATTGCGAGTTAAAAAGCCACTTGCAGTAAAAGCACTTAATAATTTTAAGGGGACTTGGCGAAGGTTTGAATATAAGGGAAGTGTTAACGGTGTTTTAGTTTATGATGATTATGCTCATCATCCGACAGAGATACAAGCCACCTTGAAAGGCGCGAGAGATTATTTTAAGAAAAAGAAGGTTTGGGCTGTCTTTCAGCCCCATCTTTATTCAAGGACGAAATTACTGCTTGATGAATTTGCAAAAAGTTTTAATAACGCCGACGAAGTTGTAATAGCCGATATTTATGCCGCTAGAGAAAAGGAGGATAAAACTATTCACGCTAAAAATCTAGTGGGGAAGATAGAGAAACAGAATAAGAACGTACAATACATTCATTCGCTTGATAAAATTAAAGATTTTTTGCTCAAAAATACTAAAAAAGGCGATGTCGTTATAACTATTGGCGCCGGGGATATTTTTAAAGTAGGGGAGGCTTTGTTCAAATAATAATTGACTCATTTGTTATCTTATGGTACCGTTTAGTTGGAATCTGTTATTTTAAATAATAATTAAAAAAAAGGGGGTATCGTAATGAAGCGTATGATCGGTGTAGTGATGGCGGGTGGTAGAGGGGGTAGGCTCTATAGTCTCACTAATCAAAGAGCTAAACCGGCCGTCTTTTTCGGCGGTAAATACAGGATTATCGATTTTATTATGAATAGTTTTGTAAACTCCGGGATAGGAAATATTATCGTTCTCACTCAGTATCTATCTCAATCCATCAATGACCACATGAGTCATTTCTGGATTTCTAATCCTCTTTATGGACAGTATATAAATACTGTTAACCCTCAGTATAAAACGGAATTTAATGTCAGATATGAACATACTGCAGATTCTGTCTATCAGAATATGGATAGGATAAACTGTGGTGATTTTGATACTGTCGCTATTTTTGCTGGGGACCATATAGTCAAGATAGATGTCAGGCAAGTGAAAGCGTATCACGAATCAAAAGAAGCTGATTTTACTGTTATCGCTGTCCCCGTACCTGTCTCGGAGGCTTCTGGTGCTTTCGGAGTGATTGAGGTTGATGAAGAAAGCCGGATTATCGGCTTTGTAGAAAAACCGCTGAAGCCTAAAGAGATACCAGGTCGCCCCGGTTGGTGCTTTGCTTCAATGGGTAATTATCTCGCTGATGTAAAATACTTACAAGATATTCTCTATTTAGATGCAAAGAACAAAGCCTCTAGCCATGACTTTGGTCATGATATTATCTCGTTGATACTTAAAAAGGGTGACAAGATTTATGCTTATGATTTCTCTCTGAACAAAGTTTCTGGTCAGAAATTAATATATTGGCGTGACGTTGGAAGTACAAGGGCTTTTTGGGAAGCTAATATGGAGCTAAAGGATCCGTCTCCAGCCTTTAGTCTTTATGGTAAAGATTGGCCATTGAGATCTGTCCCCGACTCTACTCCTCCAGCCAAGATTACTCTTGGGGGAGAATTTAAAGACTCGCTTATCAGTGGAGGGTGTATCATTAGTGGCGGGTCTGTCAGAGACTCCGTCTTATCACCAAATGTATTTGTCGATAAGAATGCTGAAGTTTCAGAATGTGTACTTTTCCCTAATGTTGTCATTGGGGAAGGTGCGCGCCTGAGAATGGTAATCGTGGATGAAGGCGTGACGATCCCTTCTGGTGTAAGTATTGGTTTTGACAGGGAAGAGGACGAAAGGAGGGGGTTTACGGTAAAAGATGAACCCGAAATACTCGTGGTGCCAAAGCACTACGTATTTTAAAGACTTAAGACCGGATTCAAACTAGAAAGTTTGAATCCGGTCTTTTTTATTGTTGGGGAAAAGTGGATAGAGATTAATTCAGAATCTGTTATTATTATATTAAAGTAAAAAATTCAATTTCAATTTTTTTAGATAAATTTTATGTCAAAAAAGAATTTAGTAAAAAGTAGAGCTGATGAATATATTGCCAAGATTGAAGGACACGGCTCCCTTGCCATTGATTGGAAAAAAGGCAAAGTGAATCTTCATGTTCACGAAGGAGAGCGCTTGTTTGAGGGGATATTAGTAGGGAGGACAGCAGATGAGATGCATTGGATTACTCCGAGGATTTGCGGTGTTTGCCCTATAGCGCACAATCTTGCTTCTTTGAGGGCTACAGAAGATGCCTTGGGTATAAAGATTACTCCCACTTCAGAGCTTCTTCGTCGGCTTATGCAAGTCGGGCAAAATGTGCAGAGTCATGTTCTCCATGCCGTCTTTCTGGCTCTTCCTGACTATATAGGGATAGACAGGATAACCGAGCTTGATTTTAAAGATCCAGCTAAGTTTGAACTGGCACTTTTCTTGAAAGAGTTGGGTGATGAGATAGCCTATGTTGTAGCTGGGCGAAACGTTCACCCTACCCGCACTTCGGTTGGCGGATTTCATAAAGTCCCGACTAAGGAAGAGCTTAAGGGATTACTGGAGAAAGTCAAAATAGCGATTCCTAAGGCGAGGGCATTGGCAGATTTTTTCGCTACGCTCGAATATCCAGATCTTCAGGTTGACCTTGAGCTTCTGGCACAGAAGAACGGGAAGGTGCTTTCAAATAAACGAGAGTCTTTCAATATTAAAGATTATAAAAAGAATATTGAAGAGGAAGTAAAGAAATATTCTACGGCTAAGTTTGGTTCGTATAAAGGGAGTGTATACATGGTCGGTTCTTTGGCCCGACTTTATCATAAGAGTTTTTATGATAAAGACTTTTCTTCTTTTAAATTAGATTTTAAAAATCCTTATCATAATAACTTAGCTCAAACCATAGAGACATTTTTTGAGCTTGAAGAGGCCGCTTCTATCATAGAGAAATTATTGAAAAAGGATATTGATGACAGGATAATCTCTCCATCGAAAGACGCTTCGCTTAAAGGAATAGGCGCAGTAGAGGCGCCAAGAGGGGGACTCTATAATGAAGTTCACTTTGATAAAGATGGTATTATAAAATATGCTAACATCATCACGCCAACAGTCCAGAACCTCACTTCTATGGAGAATACGGCCGAGGCATTACTCGCTCAACATAGCGAGAAGTCTCACCAAGAGTTAGAACACTTAATGGAGATGCTAATCCGTGCTTATGATCCTTGCATCACCTGCTCCGTGCATTAGTTCCGAGTTGGTTATGTCCAAGTGATAATTTGTCCAGTATATTAGATTTTTGCGTTCTCTTTGATTTATCTTGTCGCAAATAAATTGCCAATGGACTGATACTTCATCTCCCTCATTGATGTTTTGGTCTGCGAAATAATAACTCCTCTCTGTTTTTTCTCCTATTTTTAATTTATGATAATTATCAAGTATGATTGGGTAATATTCTACAATAGCACTACCAATTGAAAATCCTGCTGTCTCTAACTTTTTACTTTTTATTCTACCCCAGCCTATTCGACAATTATTTATTGTCTCAAGTACTTCTTTAACAGCCCCGAGATTTATCAACCCAACTTTCTTTCCTATATCAAACACATGGAAAGCATGAAATGGTTTTGCCCCTAAGATTGGCTTAGGAGCAATCTTATCCCATTCTTTTAATGTTGTACGGTCTTTAAACCTATCAGCGATACTGGAGTAGAGACTTTTTGCCGGAACTTTAGAAAGAAGACTATTGCCAATCCAATAAGCCTCAACTACTCTGTAATCAAAAATATCCCGAATGTTATTTGACTTGGCTATAAGTTCTAAGTAAGGGACCGCGCCTGTGAATTGAAGAAGGAGTCTTTTTGAATCTTGAGTCAGTTCTTCTTTTCCTAGGGTTATATTTTCAAAGACAGACTCTATCTCTTTAGGTCCGCAATATTGTAGAGTATTAGGGGCAAAAGCGTATTTACTAAACAGTATTAGGCCGTTTTTGTAATTTTTGCTCAGCATATTTTTTTAGTCTATTTGTTGTTGGAGAAATAAGAATAATTCCAAATGCAAGTATTACTGTAGGAAGGATTATCTTAAACGGTATTTTATGAGTTATAAATATTGAATTTAATATAGCGGTAATAGGGAAAGCTAAGACAAGGATTGATGTTGCTACTCCAGCCGGTGCGAATTTAAGAGCGCTGTACCAGGTTGTAACATACCCAAATAAAACAACCCCGCTTATCATGAGCCAGCCAAATTTTGCAAAAGAAATATCTAGTAGTGCGCCTCCGTTCCCGGTTAAAATAATAAAAGCAATAAGAAATAGCGAACCAAAAAACATCCTTCCCCAGCTTGTAACAATAGGAGAGACTTCCTTTAATATTTTTTTAGCTATAATGTTCTCAATTGCCCAAAGTATAGTTGCTCCAAATACCAATAGTTCACCTGTTCCTAAAGAGAAGTTTGCCGGAGAGACGAAAAGATAAACTCCTAATGAAATTATAGCTAAAGATAATATCTGTATTTTATAGAGTTTTTCACCAAGAAATGGTATTGCGAGTATGGCGACCCAGATAAACAATGTTTTGTGGATAAAAGCGGCATTTACTGAATCGGTCATAGATAAACCTTTGAAGAATAAGAGAAAAGGGATAGCTCCCCCTATAAAACCTATTAAAATAAGTTTTAGCCAGTTATTTCTGTTTAATGATTTAAGCTCCTTTATCTTACCAAATAAAATAATTACACTTATAAGTAATACTGCAACAATGATATTTTTAGCTGTTGTAAAAACAGATGAGTTTTGCCAGAAAGTAATGGCAAATTTATTCATAAATACAGCAAATCCACTGATAAAGGCAGTCGCTAGAGCTAATGTTATTCCTTTATTTTCTCCAAACATATATATAAAATTAAGTTAACTTTTAATTAATAATTATTCGCAATTACAAGTATGTTCATGTTTATGCGGGTGTTCGTGTGAGTGTTCATGTGAATGATTGGTTGATGGCATCGTTTTGATCATCTCAAGTATCTGGATAGCTTCGTCTTCGGGGAGTTTCTGGATGGCTAAGTCCCCGTGGATCAGAAGGTAATCACCTAAATTAACCCCTTTATTCCTAAGGAGGCTAATGTTGGCGCGGTGAGTATGTTCCATAGACTGGACTTCTACCCACTCGCCTTCTATCTTTGTAACTTTACTTGGTGTTGCCAGACACATAATAAAAATTTAAAAATCAAAATGCAAAATTACAGCTTAAGATTTATAACTTTATTTTAACTTATTTTGGTTTTTAGCGCTAATCTTTAGGAGTTGAATTTAAGAGCTATTTGAGTATAATGAGGATATTATAAGTTTAATATGCTTTTAGCGTAATAATTATGAAGAAAGTGAAAATTTATTCAACGCCTACTTGTATGTACTGCAAGATGGCTAAAGATTTCTTTGATGATAAAGGGGTAGAGTATACAGATGTTGATTTGTCAGTTGATGTAGCTGCTCGCGACGAGGTGGTGAAGAAGACTAACCAGATGAGCGTACCGGTTATTGAGATTAGAGAGGAAGGAAAAGATCCGGAATATGTTATCGGGTTTGATCAGGCTCTCCTTTCTGAAAAGTTGGGAATAAAATAAAGTTGTATTAAATTCAATACCTCGACTTAAGTCGAGGTATTGAATTACGCCCTCGTAGCTCAATGGATAGAGCAATCCCGTCCTAAGGGAGAGATGGAGGTTCGCCGTGTACTACTAAAGAGTACACGGCGCCACGCACCCTTTAGTGGTGCATGGCGATTCCTAAAACAATGTTGTTATAAGTACGAACATTAGTATACTTTTAATATACGCCCTCGTAGCTCAATGGATAGAGCAATCCCGTCCTAAGGGAGAGATGGAGGTTCGATTCCTTTCGAGGGCATTTGAGTGAAATTGTTAGACATCCGATGTCTAACAATTTTAACGGGCCTATAGTTCAGTGGTAGAACACATCCATGGCATGGATGAGGTTGGAGTTCGATTCTCCATAGGTCCACCAAATTTGATTTGCCAAAGAAGTTGCCTCGCTCGGGTTTTTCTTCACTTTTTATTTTGTTTACTTTTGTTTTTGGGTTATAATTAATTTAGTAAACTCGCGTTTGTCGTCGAGGATATATTAAATGGCAACAAAAATCCTTATGTTTGGATGGGAGTTCCCCCCGCACAACAGCGGAGGCCTGGGAGTCGCATGTAAGGGGCTTTCAATGGCCTTGGCTAGTCGCACATTTGAAATAATTTTCGTGCTACCTAAGAGAGTTGATATTTCTGAAAGTCGCCTGAATCTTGTCTTTGCTGATATTGATTACAATATAAAGATTAAAGCGATTGATTCCTTAATCTACCCATATATCACCTCTACCGAATACAGCACCCATCTTTCAAATGGATATTCTCCCATCTATGGCGGGAATCTTATGGAGGAGGTGATTCGTTACGCCGTGAAGGCTTCCGGTATCGCAAGACATAATGACTTTGATGTCATTCACGCTCATGACTGGCTCTCTTTTCCGGCTGGCATTCACGCTAAGAAAGTCAGCGGTAAGCCACTTATAGTCCATGTTCATGCCACAGAGTTTGATAGGACGGGCGGTAAGGGTGTGAATCAAGAAGTCTATGATATAGAGAAGAAAGGAATGGAAGAAGCTGACGCCGTTATCGCGGTAAGCAACTTCACTAAAGATATAATAGTCCGACATTACGGCATTAACCCGGAGAAGATAAATGTTGTCCATAACGGAGTAGATGAAAGAGAGTTCAATCATAATCTTTTGCCTCCGGAGAACCTGATGAGAATTAAGGAAGACGGCACGAAGATAGTGCTTTTTGTGGGGAGGATCACTCTGCAGAAGGGTCCGGATTATTTTATAAGAGTAGCGAAGAAAGTTTTAGACCATAATCCAAAAGTCCTTTT
>Ga0210057_1002895_pt1 | contig 24082 bp, 27 predicted proteins | sample CryGeyCG2114_010_2_FD_183968 | JGI IMG/M metagenome (GOLD analysis project Ga0210057, IMG submission 183968) | Groundwater microbial communities from aquifer - Crystal Geyser CG10_big_fil_rev_8/21/14_0.10 (SPAdes) (version 2) | ecosystem: Environmental > Aquatic > Deep subsurface > Groundwater ...
GATGGTTATCTCATTGCGTTCATGCTTGGAAAGGTGTTGGAACTTCTTTCTTTTTTTTCATTGTTTCAAATTTAAAAATTCTTACCTTTATATCTTACTAGTGTTCTATTTCAAATGCGAATCCGGGTGAAAATGGGAAAGAGGTGAAAATATTTCTCTATCAGTTTAATTGGACCAATAGAGATTTGATGCAATTTTTTGTAGCCAGGGAATGATATTGAAAAAGTTTAAACTTAAGGAGCCTAGCGTAAATCGCGAAGCTCCTTTTTTCTTTTCCAAAAATATTTTAGAGACTTCTACATAAATAATCATCTGGATTTTTAATTTCTTCAGAATAAAAAAACAAAAAAGATGTATAATAGGTATATGAAAAAAATATACATAATTTTAATCATAATCGTAGTGGGAGTGGTTTTTTTGTTAAGTAACTTGTTACTGAACAAAAATACGATGCCAGATTTGCCTGTTTCAACGACAGAAAAGCAGGAAGTGATTTCTAAACCGGAAAATATTCAGAATGAAAAAAGTTTTCAACCCCCATTGGACCGAGCTTCCGAAAGAGTGACTAAAAAACCTTTTGGAGTTTTTATTACTCCGCAAAATTCTCCAGTGCAACCAGAAAATTTTTCTGGATATCACACTGGCACAGACTTTGAAATTTTTCCGGAAGAAATGAACGTAGATATCTACGTTCATGCGGTTTGCTCCGGAAAATTAGCGATGAAAAAAATGGCGACTGGTTATGGCGGAGTAATCGTGGAAAGTTGTAAATTGGATGGTGAACCGATAACGGTAGTTTACGGCCATCTGAAATTATCCAGCATTGCCAAAAATATCGGTGATGATTTGCAAGCAGGCGACACTCTGGGAATTTTGGGCGCGGGATATTCCACGGAAACTTCGGGCGAAAGAAAGCATTTGCATCTGGGATTTCATAAAGGTGCGGAGATTAATCCCGCACTTTCAAGTAAATCAACAAATTCTAGTAATAGCACAACAACTTTTGGAAACTTCGGGACAAGTATTTTGGGATATGTTCAAAGCCAAAGTGAACTTTCCGGATGGATTGATCCCTGTTTTTTTGTCTGTAAATAACCATAAATTTAACAGTAGTTTTTATACGCTATTTGACAAAATATCCAGATAAAATATAATTGCAATATGTCAAGAAAAAAAGAAACAACAAATGAAGATTTGGCGCGTATGGTCTAGCGAGGTTTTGAAGAAACGGCTAAAAAAGAAGAGGTTAATAAGAGATTCGAAAATGCTGATAAGAGATTCGAAGATGTTAATAAGAGAATTGAAGATGTTAATGATAGATTTGGAGAGGTAGATAAAAGATTTGGAGAAGTGGACACGCAGCTTAATAATATACAGAATAAGGTTAATCAAATTGACCGGCGGTTGTTTAGCATTAAGGAAGACGTGGCGGATATTAAAATCAAACAATACGGAGATTTGTTAAAAAGGGTAAACTTCATAGAAAGAAAATTAGGTATAGCCAGATAAAATTTTGGCAACTTCTTGTTTTGAATCAGCGGCAGCTAAACTGCTGTTTTTAATTGAAAAATTATTTATAGTATGATTGGATAAGTACGATCTTATCCATAAAGCGGCTGGTTGGATGTTGCGAGAAATTGGCAAAAGAGATATTGAGATGGAAAATAAATTTCTGGATCTTTATGTTCAAAAAATGCCGAGAACTATGTTGCGTTATGCTATTGAAAAGTTTCCAGAGAATATACGAAAGAAATATTTAAAGGCCTAAAACCTTTATATTTTATTGACAAAAAAGCTATCTAGGACTACACTAAATTGTTAATAGATTAAATAATTTAGTATGTCTAAGAAGAAAATATCTATCCTTGCCTCTTTATTGGCTGTTGCAGCGCTAACTCCAGTGCTGGTTTTTTCTGGCAATGACGTGAAAGTGTATGTGAATGCCAGTGCTTCCGGAACTCAAACTGGATCTAGCACCCATCCTTACAAAACTATCACTCAAGCTATGTCTGGAGCCGATAAACGAACCGAAATTCATATCGCTATGGGACATTATAAAGAGAATGTAGATATGAAAGACGGAGTAGAAATTTATGGAGCCAATAAAGATAGCGTAATTATTGAAGCCAAAGACAATGATAAAGCTGTAGTTAAAATGGGCAAGAATACTACCATTAACAAAGTGACTGTAAAAGGGGGAAAATATGGCATTGAAGTGAAAAAAAATTCTCGAGCCTCTATTATTAAATGCGAAATAAAAAGCAATCGTAAAAATGGAATTTATATTAGAGAAGGAGAGGTTAAGAGTAAAAAATTAGTTTCTATTTCAGATAGTTTAATTAAGGATAACAAAGGCCCTGCCATTTATTCTGAAAGCCGAAAACTTTCCATTGTGGATAACGAAATATTGGAAAATGACGGAGATGGCATTGATATAAATAAAAATTCTAGCGCTTGGATTTCTGGAAACAAAATTAAGAGTAATAAAAAATCAGGAATGAAGCTAGCTATTGATGGATCCAATATTTGGACCAAGAGCAATTCCATTCGACATAACAATCGAGAAGGAGTAGAAGTTTCTTTTAGCGGAAAAGCCGGAAAAATTGATATGGCTAAAACAGATATTTTTAACAATAAGCGGTTTGGAGTAGCTAAAGTTGATAGAGCTTCTATTTCTGGATCCGTTTCCACGTGGAACAAATATCTGACTTTGGATGCTCGTAATAAATTTGGAGAAAATAAATTTGGAAATATTTCTGGAATTGTTATCGTAAAATAAAGGGTATATAAAATAAAAAACACCTTGATATTATGTCAGGGTGTTTTTTTACGCTCGTTCAGCTGGATTTGTGACTAAGTCTTTCGGAAGGATGAATAAACTAGTATAATGATTTTATGGAAAATTTCTTTAATTTCTATCAACATCTTCCAGAGAAAATCAACCCAGTAGTTTTTCAAATGGGAGGATTTAAGGTGGGTTGGTATTCCCTAATGTATTTGGTAGCTTTTTTGGTAGTATATGCCATTTTAAGTTATCGAATCAAGAAAAAAGAAGCTAATTTAAGTTTAGATGATTTAGTGGATTTTCTTTTTTATGCGTTTTGGGGAATGATTATTGGCGCTCGTCTTGGTTATGTGCTTTTTTATAATTTTACTTTTTTTCTCCATCATCCGTTGAATATTATTTCACCCTATGATTTTTCGTCCGGAAGATTCACTGGAATATCCGGCATGAGTTATCACGGAGGATTAATAGGCATTATTTTAGCTAGCTGGTATTTTTCTCGACAGAAAAAGATTAATTTTTGGAAATTATCGGATTTTGTGATTCCAGCAGTTCCGGCCGGATATTTTTTCGGGCGTATAGGTAATTTTTTGAACGGAGAACTTTTTGGCAGGATAACTGAAAGTCATTGGGGAATGTTTTTTTCGGCCGGGGGGAATTTTTTACGTCATCCCTCGCAAATTTATGAAGCTTTTTTTGAAGGAATAGTTTTGTTTGTTTTTTTATTTTTTTTAAGAAATAGGAAAGAATTGGGTGGGCATTTTTTGGAGATATATATTTTAGGTTATGGAATTTTTCGTTTTTTTATTGAATTTTTCCGCCAACCAGATTCTCAAATTGGGTTTGTTTTAGGCTTAACCCTGGGTCAGATTTTATCTTTAGCGATGATTTTATCCGCTTTCCTAATTTTTATTTTTCGTAAAAAAAGGTATAATTAAACCATAATCAGTTATAAAAAAATATGGAAAATAAAAAATTCTACTATATTCTAGGTGTCGTGTTGGCGGCAGTGGCTATTTTTGTTATCTGGGGTATTAATCAGCCAAAAGAAGTCAATGCTCCAGGTGCTGATGATTCCGGCACTTCCGAAGAAATAATCTATTTTTATGGGAAAGAATGCCCACATTGTTTAGATGTAGCTAAATTCCTAGAAGAAAATAAAATTGCGGAAAAGGTGAGTTTTTCTAAAAAAGAAGTCTGGCACAATACCTTTAATAATTCTGAAATGTTAGAAAAAGCCAAAGGATGTGGCTTGGATCCAAAAAAAATAGGTGTTCCTTTTCTTTATGCTAGAGGAGAATGTCTCATCGGGACACCAGATACAGTTAGTTTCTTTTCTCAAGAAGCAGGATTGGAAAGTTCATCAGAATCAACAGTTCCGGCCGAAAGCAATTAAAATCAAAAATGAGAAAAAAATTTCCGGAAAATTTCTATTGGGGAGCAGCTACCTCTTCGCATCAAGTAGAAGGTGGTAATGTTAATGATTGGTCAGAATGGGAAAAGACGAATGCTAAGAGATTGTCTGAGGAAGCCAAAAAAAGATGGCCAGATTGGCAGAAAGAAAAATTTCCTGAAATGTTTCAGGAAAAAAATTATATTTCCGGACGAGCTTGCGATCATTATAACCTGTTTGAAAAAGATTTTGAGATAGCTAAATCTTTGGGCCACAATGCTCATCGATTTTCAATTGAGTGGTCACGCATTGAACCGGAAGAGGGAAAGTTTAATGAAGAAGCCATTGAACATTATCGCCAAGTCATTCAGTCTCTCAAAAGTCGAAACATTGAACCGTTTGTGACCCTTTGGCATTGGACACTGCCGATTTGGATGAGGGATTTGGGTGGAGTAAAATCCAAAAAATTTCCAAAATATTTTTCCCGCTACGTTGAAAAAATGGCTCAAGTTTTTGGTCAGGATGTGAAATTTTGGATAACTCTCAATGAGCCAAATATTTATACCAGCCAATCTTATGTGATTGGATGTTGGCCACCGCAGAAAAATAATGTCGTTTTTTATTATCAGGTAATAAAAAACCTTATCAAGGCACATAAACAATCGTTTAACATAATAAAAAACATAAATCCACAAGCTCAAGTTGGAATTGCTCAAAGTTATAATTTTTTTGAGTTTCTAGGTGGAAAAATAATCAATAAAATAGTCGGAAAAGTAGTTGGCTATGTTTGGAGTTTATATTTTTTAGATCGCACAAAAAAGCAGCAAGATTTTATTGGACTTAATAATTATTATCGAAAAACAGTAGGTTTTAAATCTAAAAAGACAGATAATAAATTTTCTAACTTAAGCTGGGAAATTTTTCCGGAAGCTATTTATCATTGTTTAATGGATTTAAAAAAATATCAAAAACCAATTTATATTACCGAAAACGGATTAGCGGATGTAGAAGATAAATATCGAGCAGAATTTATTAAAAGCTATTTAACTAATGTTCAGCGGGCTATTCAAGAAGGAGTGGACGTGCGAGGTTATTTTTATTGGTCGCTTTTGGATAATTTTGAATGGGATAAGGGTTTTTGGCCGCGTTTCGGTCTAGTAGAAGTAAATTATCAAACTCTAGAAAGAAAAATTCGTCCCAGCGCTTGGGAATACAAAAAAATAATTGAAAATAATTCCCTTGATTAAAAGAAAAATAAAATTAGGTCAGCAAGAAATAAGCTATACTCTAAAAAAAAGGAAGGGTCAGCGGAGGATGAAGCTAGCCATTTATCCTGACGGTTATTTTACGATAACGGCTCCGAAATGGTATCCTATTTATGCCATTGAAAATTTTTTGCGAGAGAAAGCTCAGTTGATTTTAGAAAAACTGGGAGGAAATTTTGGAAACGAAAATATTTTCAAAAATAAGAGGAATGATTATCTGGGAAAAAAAGAAGAAGCTAGAAAAATAATTTTAGAAAGGATAGAATGTCTCAATCAAAGCTACAAGTTTTCCTTTAAACGGGTGGCGATTAAAAATCAAAGAACTTGTTGGGGTAGCTGTAGTCGAAACAAGAATTTAAATTTCAATTATCGAGTGGCCCGTTTGCCTAATGAAGAAAGAGACTATGTGGTTGTGCATGAACTCTGTCATCTGCAAGAATTGAATCACGGAAAAAATTTCTGGCAATTAGTGGAAAAAACCATTCCAGAATATAAAAAAATAAAGAAAAAAATAAGAAAAATATGAGTTGGGTAATCATCGCTGTTATTGCTTATTTGGTTATTGCTATCCAAACTATCTTGGATAAGTTTCTACTATCTTCAGATAGAGTTTCTCATCCGACGATTTATGCTTTTTATTCCGGAGTGTTGAGTTTAGCAACATTAATTATTTTCCCCGTAGCTGTTTATTTGATAAAAATAAGTGATTTTTTATTGAAACTATTTCCGGGAGTGGCAGAGGTGAAGTTTCATTTCATGGGAGCGGGAGAAATATCCTTGGCTATTTTTTCTGGAGCGGTTTTTACCTTTGGTATTTTGTATTTATTTTTCGCTTTTCAGAAAAATGAAGCTAGTCGGGTAGTTTCGGTAGTAGGCGCAACTGTGCCGATAATAACTTTTTTACTTTCTTTTATCCTTTTTGGAGTAATGCTAAATGTCAATCAAATTATCGGAGTAATAGCCTTAATAGTTGGCGGTCTAGTAATTTCTCTGGAAGCTAAATTAAATAAAGTAGGGAAAAAGTTTTTCTCAGGATTTGCTTATTCCATCATCGCTGGAATTCTTTTCGGTTTAGCTTCCACTATTTTCAAAAAATTATATGACGTAGATTCATTTTCAAATGTTTTTCTTTGGACTCGAGTCGGACTTTTTGCAGGAGCGGTAGCGATTTTGGTTCTTCCTAAATGGCGGAAGATTATTGTTAATTCGTTTTTTGGGCTTAATAAAGAAAAGAAAAAAAATTCTCAAACAGGTGCTCTTTTTGTGGGCACTAAGATTTTAGGAGGGGTTGGTTCAATTTTACTTCAAAAATCAATTTCTTTAGGCGAAGTAACCTCAGTTAATGCTTTGGTTTCGATAGAATATGTTTTTATTTTGATGATAGGGCTTGGCCTTTCCTTGCGGTGGCCAAATATTTTTCACGAGAAAATGAAAAGTTCCATTATAATACAAAAAGTAATAGCTATAATTATAATTAGTCTAGGATTGTTCTCTCTTTACTTGGGGACATAATTAATTTAAAAAACAAAGATGAATCTTCTAAAAAAAGTAGTGAAAATAATTTTTAAAACAGTTGCTTTGGTTGTTTTATTGGTTGTCATACTATTGATTTATTTTAATTTTCCAATTAAAACACCAGATAAAAAATTTGGACTAGGGGTAACTTTTTCTAGCCGTTATGCTAGCGATATAAATTTAGATTGGAAGGAGACCTATTTAGCTATATTAGATGACTTGAAGATTAAAAAAATTCGTCTCCCAGTCTATTGGGATATAGTCGAACCAAGCCAAGGTATTTATAATTTTACTGATTTGGATTGGCAACTTCAGGAAGCGAGGAAAAGAGAAGTAGAAGTTATTGTGGCAGTTGGGCAAAAGGTTCCCCGTTGGCCAGAATGTTTCACTCCGGAGTGGGCGAAAAATAATAATCAAATGAAAAACGAGGCTATCCTGAAATTTATGGAGGTAGTAGTAGATCGGTATAAAAATAATTCAGCTGTGAAATATTGGCAGGTAGAAAATGAACCATTTTTGCCGTTTGGATATTGCCCTGATTTTGATATCAATAATTTGGATCCAGAAATTGCTACTGTTCGAGCTAAAGATCCATCTCGCAAAATTATTGTCACTGATTCTGGAGAACTGAGTCTTTGGTTTCGAGCAGCAAAGCGCGCAGACATTTTTGGAACTACAATGTATCGGACTATTTGGAAAAAAGAAATTGGCTATTTTAAATATCCAGTTGGACCAAGATTTTTTAAAGTCAAATACCTGCTCAATAAATATATTGCCAGAAATGAAAACGCTATTGTCATTGAACTTCAGGCCGAACCTTGGATTGCTGGAGCAACCACCGATGGTCAACTGGAGGAACAATTTAAATCAATGAATCCGAAACAACTAAAAGAAAATGTGGAATATGCCAAAAAAGTTGGCTTTCCGGAAATTTATCTTTGGGGAGTAGAGTGGTGGTATTGGCTAAAAACTACGCAAGGTCATCCAGAACTTTGGGACACGGCCAAAGAGATATTTCAGGAATAACTTGAAATTTTTCTGAAAGTGTGCTATAATGATATATAGAATAAAAAAGACGGGTGAACTCCGCCTTTTTTTCTTTTTATTAGGCCAATTAATGAAAAAGTGAAACACAAACATTTTAGTAAACTATTATTATCAGCTATTGTGCTAACCGGAATTTTTTCGGCTCTTTTTAGTGTTTCCTCTTATACGCAAGAATTTAAAACTGAAGCTAAAATAGTTAAGGCGGAAAATATTCACCCTGAAAGCGAAGTGGAGATTGAATTCAGTCATGCGGTTTTTACGGATGTCTATATGCAAGAAATTAAAATTTTTCCCAAAACCAGTTTTCGTTTGCGGTGGGAAGATAATAGTCAAAAGATGATTTTAACTCCGGAAAAATTTTGGACACTCGGTCAAACTTATTCACTTTATTTACCCAGTGGGAGAAGCGTGATGTTGACCAAAGTAGAAGAACAAAAAATAGATTTTTCAATCTTAAGTTATCCAGAAATTAAATCCAAATTTCCTCAAGATCAGGCTAAAGATGTGGTCTTAGATATAGAGGACCCACTCAAAGTAGTTTTTAATAATCCAGTAGAAGATTTTGAGATTTGGTTGGATATAAATTCTGGTCAAAGAATGATCCCGGAAATTAATTCAGAAAAAACCGAATTTAAATTTTTGCCCAGAGAAGGTATCAAACCCGGGGAAGAATATTCAGTTGGTTTATGGGCTCGTTATAAATGGGAAAAGAGTTTTAATTATAAAGAAATAGATCGCTTTAGTTTTCAAACTTTAAATTTAGCTCCATCTGAGTGGTCAAAGGATTTGGCGGAACGATTAAGACAGGCTAAGCAATATACTCAATCAAAAAAAATTGAAGGCAAATATATCGATATTAATCTGGACGCTCAAATTATGAGTATTTTTGAAAATGGAAAAATTATTGATGCTTTTCTGATTTCTTCTGGAAAAAAAGGAATGGATACGCCCAAGGGAGAACATCAAATATACAATAAGGTTCCTCGTGCTTGGTCTGGAGCCTATGGTTTATATATGCCTTATTGGATGGCCATTACTTCAACTGGAAAATTTGGTATTCACGAACTACCGGAATGGCCAGGAGGATATAAAGAAGGGGCTAATCATTTAGGTATACCGGTTTCTCATGGTTGTGTTCGGCTGGGAGTGGGATCGGCTGAGAAGGTTTATAATTGGGCGGAGATAGGTACACCAGTGGTAGTATATTAAAGGAAAATATTTCTAATTTGACTTATTTATGCTAGAATTAAAAAGAAATAGGGGTTTATAATTTTATTTAAAACTCCGTTTCATACGGAGCAGTCTAGAAAAGAGGTGATTTAAATGATGAAAGAAAAAGAAAATCTTCTAATGACACTTTCAGTAGTGTCGATTATTATTGCAGGAATCGTTTCTGTTTTTCAAATTGATTTGTGGTTAGCTGGAACCCAATGGATTCTCGTTGGAATCGTGCTGGCGATATATGCGTTGTATTTCAAAGCGAAAAATGCAGCTTAATTCTTTATTTGAATGGCTATGTCTAAAATAATTGTTGATATTGAAACAGTCGGATTTGACTTTGAATCTTTTGATGAAAAAAGCCAAAAATATCTTTTGAAGTTTTCTGAAACCGAAGAAGAACAAGAAGACGCCAAAAAAAGATTGGCTCTTTATCCTTTTACGGGGGAAATAGTATCTATTGGAATGCTTAATCCAGAAACTATGAAAGGCATGGTGTTGTTTCAAAATAAAGGTTCCAAACAAGAGTCTTTTGAAGAAGGGGGCGTAATCTATAAATCAGGAAGTGAAAAAGAAATTTTAAAGGAATTTTGGGATATTTTAAAAACTTACAATCAAATAGTGACTTTCAACGGGCGGGGATTTGACGCGCCTTTTTTAATGCTTCGCAGCGCGATGCATAAAATTACACCTTCCAAAAATTTAATGGGCTATCGTTATGATTACAAAACCCATTGCGACCTTTTGGAACAACTTACTTTTTATGGAGCAGTGCGAAAATTTAATATGGATTTTTATGCCAAAGCATTTGGAGTTAAAAGCTCTAAAGACGATGGAGTAGATGGTTCTATGGTAGGAAAAATGTATCAGCAGGGAAAATGCGCTGAGATTGCCAAATATTGTGCTCGGGATCTTTTAACCACCAAGGGATTGTTTGAATATTGGGAAAAATATTTGAGATTTTAAAGCTTTATTTATGTTATGGGAAAAAAGAGCAAAATAGCCGTTTTTGATATCGATGGAACAATTTTCCGAAAAAATTTATCTTTTGAATTGATCAATGAATTATCCTGGATGGGAATTTTTCAAAAATCAGTAAGGAAAGAATTGGTTCATCATTATACCAATTGGCTTAATCATAAAGGCGTGTATGATGATTATCGCCAAGCATTGGTAAAATTATATGAGGAAAATATTAAAGGTTGTAAGCGAGAAGATGTAATTAAAGCTAGCAAAATAGTAGTGCCTTTTTATAAAGATCGAACCTATATTTTTGCTAATAATTTAATTAAGAAATTTAAAGAAGAAGGTTACTATATCATAGCAATCTCTGGTTCTCCCTCAGAAATTGTGGAAGAATATAATAAATATCTTAAATTTGATGCGGCTTTTGGAACGATTTACGAAACAGACAAAAATGATTTTTATACCGGGAAATATATTTTTGAGACTCCGAAAGATAAAGGGTTGGTAGTGAGACAATATTTAGCGGAAAATAATTTAACCTTAGAAGGATCTTTTGGGGTAGGTGATACGGAATCAGATATTAAATTTTTGGAAATGGTAGAAAATCCTATTGCATTTAATCCTAACGCTAATTTAAAAAAAATAGCAGAAGAAAAAAAGTGGAGGATTGTAGTAGAAAAAAAAGACGTAATTTACGAAATTAATTAAAATAAATTTATGCTACTATTTATATTATTCGTAGTCATTGGATTATTTTTCATTTATCTCTTGATAGATTTAATGGCGATCAGCAAAAATTTTAATAAGTTTGGTTCCAAGTGGTTGGAAAAAACCCTTTGGATTTGGTTACCCTTTTATGCTCTTTGGCGCTTAACCAAGGAAGTTATTTTGGGTAAAAGAAGGAAAGAATAAAAAATGTTTGAGAAATAAATAAAGCCGATTGTTTTTTCAATCGGTTTTTGTAATAAGTTGAAATTTTTTGAAAAATAGACGGTTGGTGTTATTGTATAAAAGCAGGGAAAGATATCTCTCCATAGCTTCCGCCAAAGGCGGATCAGCCTATGGCTGACAATGTCTATCTCTCCATAGCTCAATGGATAGAGCAAATCCGTCCTAAGGATGAGATGTAGGTTCGATTCCTACTGGGGAGACAATTTAAGAAAATGATTAAAAAAATCCCAAAAGAAGTTATAGAAGTGCTAAAGAAGCTGGAAAAAGCTGGTTTTAAGGCTTATATCGTGGGCGGATGCGTACGCGATTTATTTATGGATCGAGAACCAAAAGATTGGGATGTAGCCACTAATGCCAAGCCAGTTGAAATTCAAAAGTTTTTTCCAGATAGTTTCTATGAAAATGATTTTGGAACGGTGGGTATTAAAACTGAAAAATTCATTAAAAATGGCAACCCTGATCGGGATCATGATGTCGTTGAGGCCACCACTTTTCGGGTAGAATCAGAATATTCTGATCGGCGTCGTCCAGATGAGGTAAAATTTGCCAAAACACTTGAAGAGGATTTGGAAAGAAGGGACTTTACGATCAATGCTATGGCACTGAAACTCACAACTCACAACCTGAAACTCAAAACTCAAAAAACAAAATCTAAGAAAAGTTACGAGTTACAAGATACGAGTTACGAGATTATTGATCCCTTTGAAGGGCAAAAGGATTTAAAAGATAAAATTATCCGCGCCGTAGGAATAGCCGACGAAAGATTTAATGAAGATGCACTAAGAATGATGAGAGCTGTTCGTTTTTTCTCAGAGTTAAATTTTGTTATTGAGAAAAAAACTAAAGAAGCCATTAAAAAAAATGCTAAAAATTTGAAGTTTGTATCTTTGGAAAGAATCAAAGACGAATTAGCTAGAATAATTTTGTCCGACAATCCTGCCCGCAATGCTACGCCCGCTCGCAACGACCAGTCCGGAAAGCTTCACTCGACGATGCTGGCGGGTGTAGCTACTTCGGGCGAGCATAGCGTTGCAGGCGGGCCTTCTGAAGGAATAGAGGTGTTTCATGAAACCGGACTTTTGGAATATATTCTTCCAGAATTAGAAAAAGGCGTGGGTGTGAAACAAAATCGTCATCATATTTATACTATTTATCAGCATAGTGTTTTATCTTTGAAACATTGTCCATCCAAAAAATTGGAGGTGCGTTTAGCGGCGCTTTTGCACGACATCGCCAAGCCTCAAACCAAAAGAGGCGAAGGCGAATTTGCCACGTTCTATAACCATGATCATATGGGCGCGAGAATTGTGGAAAAAATTCTCACTCGTTTGAGATTTTCTTCTGAAATAATCAAAAAAGTGAAGCTTTTGGTAGATCAGCATATGTTTTACTACAATCCAGAGGAAGTGGGAGAAAGTTCGGTTCGTCGATTGATTCAAAAAGTAGGGTTGGAAAATATGAAAGATCTAATTGATCTGCGTATTTCTGATCGATTGGGTTCTGGCGTTCTGAAGGCTAAACCTTATAAACTGCGTCATCTGGAATATGTGATTGAAAAAGTTTCTCGTGACGCCGTGTCAGTCAAAATGCTTAAAATTAATGGCAATGATTTAATAAAAGAACTGAAAATCACGCCCGGACCAAAAATCGGAGCGATTTTGGATGTGCTTTTGGCGGAAGTAATTGAAGATGCCTCAAAAAATAATAAAAAAGCTCTTTTGGAGAGAGCTGAGGTTTTGGAGAAAGAGAATTTTGAAAAATTACGCCAAATGGCCAAAGTAAAAATTGAAGAAAAAAAGGAAGAAGAGGATAAGAAAATAAAAAGTAAATATTGGGTAAAGTAGCAAAGGTTCAGACGCTAAAAACCAATAACTAAAAACCAAAAACTAATAAAATGGCTTCGCCAGTTTCTCACATAATTTACGCCAAAAAATATTTAGAAAAACATCCGATGAACAAAGCGGATGAAGAAATGTTTTTTTTGGGTTGCTTATTTCCTGATATTCGCAGAATTGACCCAAAGATTTCTAGAAAAGAGACGCATTTATTTTTTCCCGATCTAAATTTAGACGCAAATGGATTAGACTCATTTCATTTTGGATGGAAGTTCCATCTTTATTGTGATATGAAAAGGGAAGAAATTCTAAATCGTAAAAATTTTTATTCATTGAAAAATACTAAGGATTTTTGGGGAATATCTGCAAAAAGTTTAGAAGAAAGTCTAATTTATAGTGAATACAATAATTGGGAAAAATTAATTAATTTTCTTAATAATGCTCCTTTTATTGAAACCAGTATTAATGTTTCTCGTGAAACTTTTGGTTTATGGTATGCTATATTAGCTAAATATTTTGAAAAGAAACCGGATCAGAAATCAGTTAGAATTTTTTTAGCTAAACAGCCAGCTCTTTCTGAAATCAATCGAGATATTGTCCGCTCTATGGACAAATTAGGTAAAAATGGTAAAGTAATTGAGATACTTTCTCGAGTCAAAGACGAAATCATTTGATTATAGCATTTCTCTATTCCCACAAATATATGATAATTGAAATCAAAGGAATTAAAGAAAATCCGATTAACCTCCTAAGGCGGGCGGGTTATGCTTTTCAAAGAAAAGAAGGTAATGAGATGAGTTTTATTCGTCCATTAGCACAAGCTGGATATCCTCGTTTTCATATGTATGCTATGGTAGAAATAGTGAATTTAATTATTAATATTCACCTGGATCAAAAAAAAGAAACCTATGGAGATTCAACTAGACATCATGGTGAATATGAGAATGAAGGTCCGTTGAAAATAGAAGTGGGAAGGATAATGAAAATTATTGGGTAAAGTGATTGTCCCGACGATACGTCGGGGAATTGGTATATTTACCCTGCATAGATGGTGGGCGAATGGCGGAATTGGTATACGCGCTAGTCTTAGGAACTAGTGGGTTTATCCCGTGAGAGTTCGAGTCTCTCTTCGCCCACCACCTATGCAGGGCGCGCCAGTCTCCCTGAAGCACAAAGCTTTTAAGCTTTGGCTACAGGGCAAGTAGGAACTAGTTCTCAGTAAAAAGTTTAAGGTTTCCGCCAAAGGCGGATCACCCGCAGGGTGACAAGTCCTCTCCCGCGGCACAAAAAAATGAAAAAAATAATCATTACTCCGGAGAATTCTAACCAAAGAATTGATAAATTCCTAGTTAAGGAATTTTTTTCATATACTCGTGGAGAAATTAATCGACTAATTAAAGATGGCAAGGTTAAATTAAATAATCAAAGCCCAAAGCTAAGTTATAATTTAAAAGAGAGTGATTTATTGACCATTCTATTTCCCAAAAATAAAAAAATTTATAAGTTAGTTGCCAATGAAAATATAAAAATAGAAGTAATTTATCAAGACAAAAATATCATTGTGGTTAATAAGCCAGCCGGAATATCAGTTCATCCGGTGCGAATTACCGATGAAAATGCCTTAGTCAATGGTCTAATTAGTTTTTTTCCAGAAATAAAAAAAATTGGAGATGGCTCTAATAATTCTGAATTACGACCTGGGCTAGTGCATCGTCTGGATAAAGATACTTCAGGAGTGATGGTTGTGGCTCGTAGTCAAAAGGTTTTTGAGGAATTAAAAAAGCTTTTTCAGGAAAGAAAAGTTTCCAAGGAGTATTTAGTTTTAGTGCAGGGAAAACTGGAACATAAATCAGGTAAGATAGATCAATCTGTGGCGCGATCCAAAAATTACAAAAAACAAATCGTGGCTAATTCAAAAACCAAAACTAAAATACGAGAAGCCGTTACTGAATATGAAGTTTTAAAAGAATATAATAATTTTTCTTTGGTTTTAGCTCGTCCCAAAACTGGGCGGATGCATCAGGTGAGAATTCATATGTTTTCTATCGGTCATCCGGTAGCGGGAGATAGAATGTATCAAAAGAAAATATTCTATGAGTTAAAAAGACCAAGCAGGCAAATGCTACATGCTCAAAAAATAGATTTTTGTTTAGGCAAAAAGGCCTATTCATTTTTTGCTCCTCGACCGAAAGATTTTAGCCAATTTATCAAATCTCTTGACTAAAGGGGGTAAAAAAGATAATATTGGTAGAGTCAAATTTTAATTATTTACCATAAATACTCCGTTAGCGAGTTGTTTTATTTTAAGCTAGCTTCGGGTATAATAATAATATGCAAAAAATAATCGCTGAGTTTAATCAAAAGCAACAGACCAAGGAAGTTCCTGAGTTAAAAGCGGGAGATCTCGTTCGGGTTTATCGAAAAATTAAGGAAGGTGAAAAAGAAAGAGTCCAAATTTTTGAGGGAATGGTTATTGCAATCAAGGGAGGTCAAAGCTCATCCCCTATGGTAACTGTGAGAAAAATTTCTGAAGGCGTAGGCGTAGAAATAATTTTACCAATCTATTCTCCTAAGGTTGAAAAAATTGAAATTTTAAAAAGAGCTAAAGTTAGAAAATCAAAGCTTTATTATTTCCGTGGATTGACTGCCAAGGAAAGTCGGATGAAAAATAAGGACAGTGAGGATGTCGCTTCTCAACCAGAAGAAAAGAGCAAGACAGAAGGAAAAACCGTTCAAGCTACTCCAGCGAAAAAGGTTGTAGCAGATAAAAAATAAATAGCCAAGGGGACGTGGCGGAATTGGTATACGCACACGTTTGAGGGGCGTGGATCGTAAGATCGTGAGGGTTCAAGTCCCTCCGTCCCCACAAGTTAAATTCTTACTTTAAATAGTTGTATCGTCCCGCATAAATGTTTGAGCCTGAGTAGCTCAGTGGTAGAGCGAAGGACTGAAAATCCTTGCGTCGGCAGTTCAATTCTGCCCTCAGGCATTTGTGCAGGAGACTGAAAATTTTACCCCGCACTTGCTCGGCATAGTGCTGGGGTCTTGCGTCAAAGTTTCACCCTCGCGGGTGATCACCCGTAGGGTGACAATTCTGCCCTCAAACAACTCTAAATTTCCTGCTTACTTTTTCTTTCCGAAAGAAAAAGTAAGCAAAAAGAACTCTCAGCCCAACTTCGTCTCAGATGAATTCTAGCTTCACTCACTAAAACTCCTAGCTCGCTCAACGCGAGAGAGAGTGAGGAGTTTTCTAACGCTCGTTCAGCTGAATTCATAATTGAGACTGCGTAAGGCTGAAGGTAAAGATTTTGAAAGTGTAGCTGAAAAAAGCATGTTGCCTATGAAAAAAGAATAGAGTATAATGGAGAAAATGAGTGAAAAACAAAACCAATCAAGCATTTTTTTAGATAGCCTTGGCAAAAAGGAAAAAGGTTCAATTTTTTTTGATTTGCCGTTGGTGCAATATATAAATAAGCATAAAAAATCTTCAATTCTGTTCTCAAAAAAGGGGAGGACGGAATCTTTTTTTACTAATAATCAGGAACTTTATTTTCATGTTTCTGGTCTGAAAAAAAGAAGCTATGAGACGAAAGCAAAAAGTTTAGATAGCCTCAGATATCATAATCAGGCTAACTTTAAAGTTTATAAATTAAAACAAAGACAAGCTGATTTTGTTTATATGAAAATTCAAGCCAAATACGAAAATTGGCAGGGGTATTTGTCGGATTTTATCCGCGGAGCAACGGAAGGACTGACAATGAGAAGAATGTGGAACGTAAGTATAGTCGGAGCAGTGCTTTTTGGTATGTTTTCTATGACTATGATTTATCGTTATTTGGGGCAAAGTGTTTCGGCGAAAATTCAAGAATCAAAGGAGGTATCAGTGATTCAACGTCAGCAGGAAGAAGACGGTGATTCACTGGCTTTTATAGCTAATGAATCAGGAGAAGAAATTAATTCAGAAATAGACATCAATTCCATAACTAGTCTTTTGCAAAGCAATAAGCAAGAGTCTGATTTGGAAAAAGAAATTCGTGAAATGGTCAAAGGTTTTCCGATTGAAAAAATGGCCGGAGAAATTGCTACTAAAAATAGAATTGTGGCTGCCTTTTTAGTGGGTATAGCCAAAAAAGAAAGCAACTGGGGTAAACGAGTGCCCGTGCTCAATGGTCAAGATTGCTATAATTATTGGGGTTATCGTGGTCAGCGTGAAAAAATGGGTAGTGGAGGTCACACTTGTTTTGATAGTCCGAAAGATGCAGTGGACACTGTGGCTAAAAGGCTGGAATTTTTGGTTTCTAATGAAAAATTGAATACGCCGGCCAAGATGGTGGTTTGGAAATGTGGCTATGATTGTTCTTGGGATAGTAAGGTAGCTGTTCAAAAATGGATTAGTGATGTGAATATGTATTTCAAAAAATTGAATTAATAGGTTATAATTAAAGATGTAATAAATTAATAAAAAAATATGGGAATAGGATTAATTTTAGTAGTAGTTGCGGTGGCGGTGGTTCTTTGGGCTGTGGCCATGTATAACGGACTTATTCGTTTAAAAAATAGAGTGAATGAAGCTTGGAGCGATATTGATGTTCAATTAAAACGACGTTATGATTTGATTCCGAATTTAGTGAACACTGTGAAAGGCTACGCTATTCACGAAAAACAACTTTTTGAAAATGTAACTAAGGCCAGGACCAGTGCTATGAATGCTGGAGCGGGAGAAAGCAAGGCTCAAGCAGAAAACATGTTAACGGGCGCTCTCAAAAGCTTGTTTGCGGTAACGGAAAATTATCCAGATTTAAAAGCTAACCAAAATTTCTTGGAACTCCAAAAAGAACTAGCGGACACGGAAAATAAAATTCAAGCCTCTCGAAGATTCTATAATGGCAATGTGCGTGATTTCAATACTAAAATTGAAGTTTTTCCAACCAATGTTTTTGCTGGAATGATGAATTTTACCAAAAGAGAATTTTTTGGAGCAGAGGAAGAAGAAAAAGAACCGGTGAAAGTAGCGTTCTAAGTTATGGCAACTATTTATACGCAAGTTGATAAAAATACTCGCCTAACCTGGTTGTATATAACCGGGTTTTTGGTTTTTGTGATTGGGGTGGGCTATGTTTTTGCGGGAGCGATGAATAATAGTTTTATATTATACGGAGCAGTAATTTTTTCTCTAGTAATGAGTTTCGGATCATATTGGTGGAGTGATAAAATAGTTTTGGCGATGAGCGGAGCTAAATTAATTACTCACGAAGACGGAAGAGAAATATATCATTTGGTAGAAAATCTTTGCATCACAGCCGGATTACCAGAACCGAAAATATATATTATTAATGATATGGCTCCTAATGCTTTTGCTACTGGGCGAGATCCTGAGCATGGAGTTATTTGTCTCACCACTGGTATTATTCAAAAATTAGAAAAAAGTGAATTGGAAGGAGTCATTGCTCACGAGCTTTCCCATATTGGCAATAGGGATATTTTAATTTCCACTGTGGTAGTGGTGCTAGTGGGTTTTATTGCGCTTTTGGCAGATTGGTTTCGACACTGGGCCTTCTGGGGAGGGAGAGGGAGGAGCAATGATCGTGGCGGAGGACAACTTCAGGTAGTTCTGATGGTATTAGCCGTAATTTTGTCAATTTTAGCTCCTATTGCCGCGGTAGTAATGCAACTAGCTATTTCAAGAAAGCGTGAATTTTTGGCTGATGCTGATGGCGCACTGCTTACTCGTTATCCAGAAGGATTAGCCCGAGCGTTGGAAAAAATTTCGGCTGATCCAGCACCATTGAAAAAAGCCAATCGAGCCACGGCTCATCTCTACATTGCCAATCCTTTTAAAGGAAAAAAAATATCCCGCTTTTTTTTAACCCACCCACCAATAGAGGAAAGGGTGAAGGCTCTACGTGAAATTTAAGAAATTAGTGAGTGGGCAGGCCCACCCTCTGATAGAATAAAAGGTGAAGGCGTTTCGCGGGATAGAAAGTTCACCCTATTAAATAATTTTAAATTTTTTATTGTAATGTTCTATTATATCTATGTATTATATTCAGGAAAAGATAAAAATTTTTATACAGGATATACTAAAAATTTAAAATTAAGATTTGAACAGCATAAAAAAGGTCTAGTATACTCTACAAAAAATAGAAAGCCATTGAAACTAATTTATTATGAAGCCTGTTTAAATCAACAGGATGCTACTCACCGTGAAAAGTATCTTAAAACTTATTTGGGTAAGATGTTTATTAAAAACCGAACCAAATCTTATTTAACAGGGTAAACAATAGTTATTCTTGCTCTTGCTCTTTTTCTTGTTCAATTAAGATTTCTTCTTTTTGCATAGCTTCATTAGCTAAAGATCTTTTAACATAAAAATTCATCAAAGAAAAAATCAGCATGCTGGCAAAAATAATGCCGACCACATTGATTAAGAATAAAACTAGTGAATTGCTAATAATATTCCAATCCAACAAAGCGATTCCGATTCCGGTGGTGGCTAGAGGTGGAACTAGGGCGACAGAAACGGCAATACCAGGTAGCGTCTCGTTAAGATGAGGTTTAACCATAGCAAAGGAAGCGGCTAATCCAGCAATGATGGCTACGGCTCCATAGGCCAAAGAAGGTTGGGTGCGAGCCATAATTTCCGCGTTAGGAACAAAATCTCCGGAAGAGAAAAAGATAGTTATTAAAATTGAAGCACCGATAGCGAAAGCAATAGATTTTAAAGTAGTATAAAAAGAGCGAGAAATTAAATTAAAGTCAGACATAATTATTCCCATAGAAAGGCTAAGGATAGAATAAAGCATTGGTGCAATCAACATACTGCCGATAATTATGGCTGCGCTATTGAGAAGTAATCCAAAGGTGGCCATAGTAATAGCTAAAATTATCATCAGAAAAAAATCAGTCCTAGGTGCGCTACTGGAAACCAATTTTTCAATGGCTTGGCACTTATCCTGTTCAGTCAAATTGTTGAATAATGATGGTATCATATATTTGTATTTTTAGTTTAACATAGTTTGCTATTTTGAAAAAGACTTAAAGGAAATAAAATTATGCTGTTTAAATCTCCCAAAAATAACGAAAAATATCAATGGACTCAACATTCAATTTTTAAATTGCAGCAATATGGTTTGAGTCCGCAAAGAATCACGCGAGTAATTAGAAACCCGCAAAGAAAGGAGGCGGGTATTGTCGAAAATACTATTGCCGTGATGCAGTCTGCCTCGGTTAATGTTAAAAATGGAAAAAAAACGTGGAGTCAGGAAATTTGGGCAATGTATCAGACGCGAATGCCGAAAAAAATTCACCCTGTTAAATCCCTGCTATCGCAGGGTGTGACTATGCCACAATTTAACAGGGTAAAAATTATCAGCGCGTGGAGATATCCTGGGATTAGTCCTAAAAATAATCCAATTCCAGAGGAAATATTAAGCGAACTTAGTTCGGCTGATGGCGATTTTTAGAATTTTAAAAATTGTGCTAGAATAAATTTAGGTAAGTTGTTAAATAATTGTCGAATTTTTAAAAACAATATTGATTAGCCCCAGCACCTTTTCCGAAATTAATTTGTAATTGCATATTTTTTAAAGCACGGCATCGGCTACGCCTTAAAAATTAGTAATACAAATAATTATAGAAAGAAAAGATGAGGGGTCTCAATTTTGTGGCGAAATCAAGATTTCGACAAAATTGGAAAAGGAGGTGTAATATGGAAGAACAAACACAAAACAATCAACCACAAAATACGCAACCACAACCAACCCCTGGGGCTAATCAGTCTCAAGGCGGTGGTAGTGATGCAGAAAAAAACAAGAACATGGCAATTATCGGTTATATAATTCCCATTTTGTTTTTTATCCCGTTGGTGACTGATGCTAAAAATAGTCCGTTTGCTAAATTTCACGCTGGACAGCAACTTAATCTTTTTTTAGCAGTAATTGTAGTGCAAGTAGTGGGAATATTAATTCCGATTATTGGATGGTTTCTCATTTTGCCAATCGGAACAATCGCAATCATTGTTTTAGCTATAATGGGTCTAATTCATGCTTCTAAAGGAGAGACGAAAAAGTTACCGATTATTGGAGGATTTGAAATTATTAAGTAAGAGTTTAGTTTTTTAGAAACAGCTCCGAGTACTCGGAACTGTTTTTACTTGCCTAAAGGTTAATGGAATTGTATGATTATTAAAGGAATAAATAATAAAACCATTGTGGGCTATCCCGCAACAAATTCCAATAGAATTTTATTTTATTATTTTATTTGATGTGCGAAAACGCCTGCGGCTTAATTTGAAGATTTAATAATTTTTAATAGCGAATTGGTGCGGGATGCTCATTTTTGTAGCTTCTCGTTTCACTCGCAGACAAAAATGGCAAAGCGAACAAAAATTGTAGCCACTATTGGTCCGGCTTCTGTGGATAAAAAAATCCTGGAGGCTATGATTAGAAAGGGTATGAATGTAGCGCGCTTAAATTTTTCTCACGGTGAATATGCTTTTCACGAAACAGCGATTAAAAATATTAGAGAAATAGGAAAGGACCTGCACTGTCCTGTAGGAATTTTGGCTGACCTTCAAGGACCTAGAATTCGGATTTTAGTAGATCAAGAGGTTGAAATTAAGGAAGGGGCCACGATTAAATTTTGTGATGTATCAGATAATCCCAAATCTCAAATCCTAAATCCTAAATCCCAAATAAATTCAAATAACCCAAATTCAAAAAATAAAATTATTTGCTTGGATGTTCCGGGCATTATTCAGGACATCAATATTAACGAAGCGATTTTAATTGAAGATGGACTGATTCGTTTAAAAGTCACAAAAAAAGAAAAAGATTTTTTAGAAGCGGAGGTAATTAACGGAGGAATTATCAAAAATCATAAAGGAGTTAATCTACCTGATTCCCAATTGCACATCAAAGCTTTCACAGAAAAAGATGAGCGTGATTTGAATTTTGCTTTAGAGCACGATACAGATTTTGTAGCTTTATCTTTTGTCAGTAACGGAAAAGAAATTGAAGAAGTAAGAGAAAAAATTAAAAAAATATTAAAAAGAGAACCTGCCCGCAATGCTACGCTTGCTCGTAACGACCAGCCCGAAAAGCTTCGCTCAACGATGCTGGCGGGTGTAGCTACTTCTAGTAAATATAGCGTTGCAGGCGGGGATAATTTACCTCAAATTATTTCCAAAATAGAAAGAAAAGAGGCGATAAAAAATATTGATGAAATTATCAAAGCTTCAGATGCAGTCATGGTAGCCAGAGGAGATTTAGGGATAGAGTTAAATGAAAGTAAGGTAGTTATTTATCAAAAAGAAATTATTGGAAAATGTTTGGAAATGGTTAAACCGGTAATTGTGGCTACTCAGATGCTTGATTCTATGATTAATAACCCGCTTCCGACGCGAGCGGAAGTGTCAGATGTTTCCAACGCAGTTATTGATCATACGGACGCCGTGATGCTCTCGGGCGAAACTGCTAATGGCAAATTTCCATTGAAAGTTATTGAAACTATGGCAGAAATTATTAAGGACACCGAAGAATCTCCTTTTGATGATATTAATCCCAGTTATCTTGACGATAATATATTTTCCGATTATGCTTCCTTGATTGATGGAGCTCATGAGATGGGAAAAAGTTCTGGAGCTAAAGCGATTTTAATGGTGAGTGAGTCGGGTTTTACGGCTAAAATGGTTTCGCATCATCGTCCGGATCAGTTGCTTTTAGTAGCGACTGGAAATCAAAAAACCTTTGATCAGCTTTCATTGATTTGGGGAGTACGGGCTTATCTTTTCAGTGAAGCCGATGATCGAGAAAAATTCCTTGAGCTTCTAGTAGAAAAAGCTAAAGAAGAAGGTAAACTGTCCTCTGGAGACAAAGCGGTAGTTATTTTAGGCCGATTTCCAGGTGGAGAAAAAATGAAATTAATCGGAATTAAAGTAATTGAATAGAAAATATGGAAAATTTTGAAGCAAAAAAAGAAGTTAGCGCAGAAGAAGAATTGAAGAAGATAATTCAACAAAATGTTGAAGCATTTGAATCTGGGAAGCCGTATGATCAACATTTAGTGGATATTAATAACTTTGAGCCAGATAGAATAGAAGAAGAAGACTTTGAGTTGTATAAAAAATATCTTGATGGGCAAATGAATGAAAAAGATGTTGAGGAACATTGGATAAAGATAAATAAATATTTGGAGAAAAATAATCGAGAAACTATGAAAGATTCCAGAGCTTCTTTAGCGGCCTATCTGGCCAATAAATTAACTGTTGAAAACTTCAAAAAACAAATGGAGGAAAGGGAGAGAAAAAAACAGCTTTAACAACAAGTCAAAATCCCGCACAAGGCGGTGGGGTCGCATAGTTGGTCTAGTGCGCTCGCTTGGCCACCGCCGTTGGCGGGGTCCCGCAGAAAGCGGGAAAAGCTAATTTTTTAGATTATGTATTTTGTTTATATAATAAAAAGTGAGAAATCAGGAAAATATTATATCGGAGTGACATCAAATTTAATACAAAGATTGCGACATCACAATAGTGGCGCAAATAAATCAACAAAAAATAGGGGACCATGGTTGTTAGTTTTTCAAGAAAATTTTAATGATAAAAAATCTGCTTGGTTGCGGGAAAAACAAATTAAATCATATAATGGAGGAGAGGCATTTAAAAAATTGATTAAAAATTAATTTTATCTTTTGCGGAGAGTTCGCATAGTGGTCTAGTGCGCTCGCTTGGAAAGCGAGTATACCGCAAGGTATCACAGGTTCAAATCCTGTACTCTCCGCCAATTTTCACTTTTTGTGAAATCGTAAGAAACAGCCTCGGCGCAAAGCGCCTCGGCATGGTATTTTCCCGCTATTTGAAAGGCATTTTTGAAATCGCACGCCAGCGTGCGGTCGGCAATGCGGAAGTTCGAACCAATCTTTTTGAGAAAATCCCGAATCCTTTCGGGATTTTCTTGTTGAGCGTATTTTTCGGCTTGGTTGGCCTCTTTTAGAAAGGCAATGGCAAGTTCGAACCGATTATTGCTCTTTCGCCCAAAAGCGGAGATTTTTTCTTCCAAATCTTTTTTAGCGAGAATGAGCTTGTACTTTTTAGCGGTATATTCCGCTTGCG
>Ga0210057_1002896_pt1 | contig 24073 bp, 36 predicted proteins | sample CryGeyCG2114_010_2_FD_183968 | JGI IMG/M metagenome (GOLD analysis project Ga0210057, IMG submission 183968) | Groundwater microbial communities from aquifer - Crystal Geyser CG10_big_fil_rev_8/21/14_0.10 (SPAdes) (version 2) | ecosystem: Environmental > Aquatic > Deep subsurface > Groundwater ...
AATGAAAGATAATTGGAGATTAATAATTAAAGGTTTTTTAATAATTCTCTTTTTATATGTGGCCTTTTTTTCAATTCAAAACTTTTGGCAAGGATATCATGATTTAGATCTTAGTGCCAATTTCATGAATTTAGGTTATATAGGAGATACGGGGACAGATAATAAAATATTTCCGTTAGGAGAAACTTATCTAAGAGGCTTAAATCAGATGAAAATTTCTTTTATATGGCTTGGCTTAGATTGTTTATTGGCAGTTCTGGTAGGATACATTTATAGAAGATAAAAATATCAACGCCCACACCCGGCGAGTGGTTCGCTTTGAGCAAAACAATCTTTTATAATAAATTTGCGAAATGCAAATTACGAGTTAGAACCGCCGGTTTGATTCTCCACTGCGTAAATTTTGAATTCCTCAAGATAGTTGTAGTCTATTCGGAAAGCGAAATTTACGCCCACACCCGGAATCGAACCGGGATGCTCCGAAGAGCCTGGCTTTCAAGGCCAGTGCAATACCATTATGCGATGTGGGCTCACTTTTGCCACGAGCATACATGAACGATTTTCAATCGTACCTTATGCGATGTGGACAATATCTGAAGAAACTAAGATTACTTTTTAAGGTTGTCGAAAATTAAAAGCATTCAATTTAAATAATTAAGATTCTTTAAATAAACATGTTAGAATCAATATTGAAAAGATCTAATTGGAAAGATTTTATGCTGATATTAATTAGTGCTATTTCAATAATTATGATTTGGAGAGGAGTTTGGAATTTGTTGGATGCTTTTTTAGTTCCAAATGATTTTGTTGGAAGCCAGATTGTTTCTATCGTTGCCGGGCTTTGGATTTTAATGATATTATCCAGATATAAATAAAATTTATTTTTTATTTTTCTTTAGAAGAAATAAGGAAATAATAAATGAGAGGATAGATATTATGAACATGAGGAAGAATAATGTTCTAAACCCGAAATCCTCTGCAACATATCCTCCGACTATTGCGGCTATTCCTATAGTCATTAAACATACAGATTCTAATACGCCCCACTCTGAAGCGAATTTTCCCCTATCTAAATTTTTTGAGTAAAGACTATAAAATGCCGGACCGCCAATAGCTAATGAAACTCCGAAAACTGCCTGTACTAAAAATAAATCTGTGGGATTTCTAATAAATAAATATCCCAAAAAACCAGCAACATTTAATGCCCTTGACCAAATGAGAAGTTTTTCCTGATGCTTAACACGGTCTTCCCATTTAGAAAATAAAAAAATTAAAGCTCCCGAGACTATTGGAAGAATGGCAAATGCTGTGCCTGCAGTTATCAGATTTCCTCCAATTTTCTCTACATAGACTGCATATAAAGGTCCCAAAAGTCCTGCAGCCAAATTCGTAAATAGTGAAGATAAAAGCAGGACTTTAAGAGAAAATTTCATGTTGAATTCAGGAAAAGAGGTTATTTAAATTTCGCGTTAAAGATTATTTTTCAGTATCTTTCGATGATTTTTCATAACTATTTTTATATCGGAGAATTTTCAATCAAAGGATAAAGTACCGAGGCAAGTTGCGTCATCTTTGTGATGACGGATTTTATATAAGAGATAGTTTATAATCTCTATGTGAATTAGGCATACTTAGGCAACTTATCTAATCTGTCTGACTGATTACCAAATTAATAATAAATATCCAATCTCTGTTCGGGAAGAACAGCCAGAATATCAATTTTATCTTAATGAAATAAAAGAATTATTAGAACATCAGCCCCATCCCAAATTAAATTTATATGTTTCATTCATAAAATTGGGGTGGGCGAACGATTTGCTTTTGACAAATAAAAAATTAACAAAAGTAAATCGTGAGTTGAAATCATCTCACAGAAGGTTAGGGATTTTTCCAAGGGCGGGGAACGGATAATGAATGAAACATACTAATTTGGGATGGAGCCTAGAACATCCCAAATCCTTTATAATTATCGGAGACGCTGATTTTAACATTAGTTTTAAAAACTTATTTTTTCTAAACATCCTGATGACTAAAAATATTCTAAAGAAAAAGCCAGTCGCAATCTTTTTAATAGTTGTTTTGTTAGCCTTATTTACAATCTTCGTAATAAAAATGGTGGAAAATATTGGACCTAATAAAAACGTGAAAGTTAAGTTTGAAACTACAAAAGGAGATATTTTAATTGAACTTTATTCAGATATGCCAATTACTGCCGGAAATTTTGAAAAATTAGTCAAGGATGGAGTTTATGACGGCGTTATTTTTCATCGGGTAATTAACGGTTTTATGATTCAAGGGGGAGATCCTACAGGAACCGGATATGGAGATTCAAGCATTCCCAATATCAAAGATGAATTTACTCACGAAGGGGGAAATAAAAATAATCGCGGAACAATTTCAATGGCTAATGCAGGACCAAATACCGGTTCATCTCAATTTTTTATTAATCTTGTTGATAATAATTTTCTAGATGGAAAACATCCAACATTCGGGGAAGTTGTTGACGGAATGGATGTCGTCGATTTAATCGCAAAAGTTCAAACCGGAGCAAATGACAGACCTGTTGAGGAAATTAAGATTTTGAAAGCGATTATCTTATCCTGAATGGGGGAAATTTTCTAAGAAATCTTTGTGCTTCTTTCATTTTTGATTTACTTTCTGAATAAAGCGTAAGAAGAGGTTCTTTTCTTTTTACTGTTCCTTGTTTTTTATGAATGTAAACCCCTGCAGAAATTGTTTCCGGAGTTCCAAGAATCCTGCAAAGGGAGTTTATTCTATTATTTCTTAATAATTTAATTTCCCCGCCCATTTTAGCATGGTAAACTTTCTTAAATTTTCCTAACTTTAATGAATCCTCTATTCTTTCAAAATCTTTTTTATGGCTTTGAGCTAAAACTATTTCTTTAAATTTTTCAAATGCTTTTCCGGAATATAAAATTTCTTTAGCTTTTTCTTTAGGTTTTTTGACTCCGCATAAATTAAGAAGCTCCGTTGATAAATACAGGGATTTATCTTTTAAATCCTTTGGAGCCTCAGGAGAATTTTTTAATACGGCGATAACATCTTTCATTTCTAATACAGGCCCTATTCCATTTCCGATTGGAGATGAACCGGGAGTATAAATTATTTTTAATTTTAAATTGAAATATTTAGAAATTTCTTTAAATTTTTTACCTAAATTTTTTGCATCTTTTAAAGAAGTTACTTTTGCTTCTTTTCCATATGGGACATCTATCAAGATATATTTGGAACCCGCTGAGACTTTTTTTGAAATAATTGAGGCAATTAATTGGGATTCTATATCCAAATTTAGTAATCTTTCCACTTTTATTATTTTGTCGTCGGAAGGAGCTAGCCCAAGAGAGCCGCCCCAAGCTAAACAAGCCCCCGTTTTTCTTACAACATCTTTAATTTCTTTAATGGATAATTCAACATTCGTGACTGTTTCCATAACATCTGCGGTTCCTGCTGCGGAGGTTATAGCTCTTGAAGAGGTTTTTGGCATAATTAAACCTGCTGCAGCACATATAGAAATAATAATTGGCGTTGTCCTGTTCCCTGGAATTCCGCCGATAGAATGTTTGTCGGCAATTTTAGTTCCCTTAAACTTAAGTTTGGTTCCGGTTTTAATCATGGCTTTTGTTAAGTTTACAATTTCCTTTGTTGTCATTCCACTTAACTTTTCTGCTGCTGTAAAATAAGCAATTTCTGCATTTGTTATATTATTATGGACTATTTCTGTTATGATAAATTCTAATTCTTCCTTATTTAATTCTTCTCCGTTTATTTTTTTGCTAATCAGATAATTAGCACCAGAAATTTCTGAGGTTGAGACCTCAATTTTTGAATCACTCTCCAATTTTAATATCCTGCTGATTTCCCTTGACAAACCAATTTCATTTTTTTTAACTAATTTTGGAAAAATATCGACGATTGCATAAGCTTTTTTTGACCCTTTTAAACAAACTCTATCATTTTGAAATACATTCATTTTTTTTGCAGTTGCATCATTTAGAATAACTGTCGGACTTCCTGCAAGCCAATTTAAATTTTTTATCCGTAATTTCATCTTAATTCACTTTAACTTTTAATCCATTTTATTTTTTAAATAGTTCGTCTAACTTTCCCTGCCTGTAAAATTCAATTATGATTAACAAATATGCCAGAATTAGTGGCCCCAATATTAAACCCATAATTCCATAAACATAGAATCCACCTATAGTCCCTATTATGCTGATTGCTATTGGAAGATTTGAGCCTCTTGACAGAAGATAAGGCCTCACGAAATTATCAATTGTTGAAACAAATAATGCCCCATATAAAAATAGGAAGAGCCCGTTAAAGGTATTCCCGGCACTAAGTTGTAAAAGTCCGACGGGCAACCAAACAACCCACGAACCAAGAACAGGGATTATTGAAAATAATACGGCTACAAATGTTAGAATCATTGCTTTAGGAATTCCAAGAATGAAAAGTCCAAGTCCAAGAGCTAATCCTTGCAGAACACCAATTAATACCTGTCCGTAGATTATTGCATTTGTTATCCCTCTAAATTCCCCGAGCAACTTTTTATCTGTGGAGAAGGTGAATGGAGAAAGTGAATGGATATAAACTTTCAATCTTTCTGAATCTTTAATTGCAAAGAAAAATGTAAATATATACACAATAAATTGAAGGAGAATTGAAGGAAGATTAATTAAAAAATTAGAAAACTGATTAAGAAGAGTTGAGAAAAGTTTTCCCAAAATATTATCCACATTTCTGGAAATTGAGTCTGCTAAGTTTGGTTCGACAAATTTTTGAAAAAATGAATTAAAATCATATCGTTGTATGGATGAATAAGTATCAAATGTCTGTTTTACAAGGGTTGGAGTAAAATAAATTACCGGAAGTGCGATAATTAATATCAGGAGGGTAATCAAAACAAATGCAGAAATGTTCCTCGAAGGAATTATCTTGCGTAACTTTTTATAAACCGGATTGAAAATGTATGCAGATAAAAGACCGAAGATAATTGGAATTAACATTGGCCTTAAGATAATGAAAGACATGATGAATATGCCAAGAACTAAAATTCCAATTATTCCAACTTTTACAATTTTGTTGTCCATAGTATGAAATGCATAGAGTAATTTATAAACTTTGGGGAGTTTCGTATCTTCGGTGAGTTTTCATAACTATTTTTATGTCGGAGAACTTTCAGTCAAGGAATAGAGTGCTAAGACAAGTTAAGTCCTCTCCGAGGAAACCAAGGTTTCCTACGGTTACCTTCCTTCAAGATAGTCGACTTCGTCGTGTTTAATTCCGAGGAAACCAAGGTTTCCTACGGGTACCTTCCTTCAAGATAGTCGACTTCGTCGTGTTTAATTCCGAGGAAACCAAGGTTTCCTACGGGTACCTTCCTTCAAGATAGTTAGATTTATACAATACATAATTTGTAATCTCCTCGTGAACAGACATACCCAGGCAACTTATCGAATATATTTAACTTATTACCAAATTGATAAACAAATATTGAACTTCTGTTCTGAAGGAACAGTTATAGTCTCGATTCATCCTGACGGGATAAAAGAATTTTTAGCTCCGCCAGGCTACATCCAAAATTAAATTTATATGTTTCATTCATAAAATGGGGCGGCGGCGATTTGCTTTTGACAAATAAAAAATTAACAAAAGTAAATCGTGAGTTGAAATCACTCCACATGAGGTTTGGGATTTCCCTGAGGGCGGGGAAAGGATAATGAATGAAACTTCCCAATTTGGGATAGGGCCGCTCAATCATGTAACGATGCAGCGAGTTAAGACAAAATTTATAAAGAGCTTAGTTATTTTTATCCCATGATTATTAAAAAAATATTTGACGGAATTTTTGACGAAGAGGCTCATTCTGATTTTTTAAAATTTGGAAAGGGAGAATATAGAAATAAATACATGATTGAGGGTAAAAAACAGACGAAGGGCTGGACGATTAAAACCGGACCAGAATTTGCAAATTATTTTGTTAAAAAACTTTTGGGGGGACTTTCCGAACCTGTGGATATAAAGGGTGTTATTATTTCAACAATAGATTTTAGCAGCGACGCAGGATTTAAGATTGAAAAGGTGGGGAATTTTCAGGGAGTTAGAAAAATGCAGGTCAATGTCAATGTTGAACCCGTGAAAATCCTTGAATTGATGGAAGAATTTCCCCGGGCTTTTTTTGCTTTGAGTTTTAGCGGGGAGAATTTTGTTTTGAAAATAAAACCTAAAGCTCCAAAGAGCGGGAAACCCGGAAAAGAATCTGGTGAGAGTCCTAAAGTAGATTTCTGTTCATTGAAAACTAATGATTCTGAAATTGTTAAAGAAATATTTTTTGGAATTGGAGGATTTAATGAGGCTGGAATTTCCCATAAAATTGCTGTTGAGTCAATTGTTTATCCGGATAATATTAATTCATTAAAGCCGGAGGAAATTAGAGGGCAAAGCAAGAGGAAAGGTTTTATTGAGAGAAAATCTAATGTTGATGGTATTGAGAAGATTAGCAGAGTTGAGTTTGAGGTTTAGGATTCTGAAAATATGAAAGTTTATCATATTTCTTAAGTTGTTTAATTTTATGTTCTTCTTTTAATGCTTGGGATTTGCTTTTGCATTTCTTTTTTACCAGTAGTTTTTTGTATCCTTTTAGATTTACATATTTGCTCCCCTTACCTTCTTTGTGGGCTTTGATTCTTTTTTCCATGTCGTTTGTAACTCCTGTGTAGAATGAGCCGTCCATACATTCGAGAAGATATACCTGCCAGATTTTTTTAGTCATTGCCCATCTAAATTTTTTATTTTTGCACAAGCAGCACAAACGAGTGCGGTATCTTTTAAAGACATATAGTATCTATTTCCCTTTTCTAATATGCTGCTAAACTTTTTCCACCCATTTTCAATTGAGAGTTTCCCTTCGACTACTGCCTCCGGAACAGTTTCTGCTTCTTCTAAAAGGCCTACTCTTTTCTTCCACATTTTTGTATGGTAAAGATTTGGCTTAGCTGTTTTTGAAATGTTTTTCCTGCATAAGAAACAGAATTTTTGGGTCATCAGCAATTCCTGCTCCCTAACCATCCAATCTAATTGAAAATCTGAATCTTGTATGAGATGCTTAAAACTCCCAATACCTCCAAATCTATTAAATTTTAGAATTATTTTCTCTTCGGGTGTGTCCTTGTTTTTTACCAGCATCTCACCAATCTTCTTTTTATATTTCCAAATTATATATTTTTTTTCCTTTCGTGGATTAGTAACGGGTCTTCCAAGACGGATGCCTTTTCCAATCTTTATTTTGCCAATGAACAATTCTCTTCTTTTTTTTGCTTTCTTCCCCTTTTTCTCTTTTTCTTTTTGCTTTTTCGTTCTTTCTCTTTTTGGAATGTATCCCCTTTCTCCAGGAAGAAATTTTGGTGTTTTAATTGCCATGGACTCATAAGGAAAAGTTGGTTTTTAAGATTGTGGGGTTTATCAGTATCTCCGATAGTTATAAATAGATTTTAGAATTCTAAGTTATTGGCACAAAAAAGTTGACGATTTGGGTAGGTTTTCGACGAAGCAAAATATATATCAAAACAAAGTTTTGCAATCTAAGTTTTTCTACTTGCAGGAAATTTCTTTTTTCTAAAAAGAAAGAACCTTTAGCGGGAAATGAGAATTCTAAAATGATAAAAACTCATCGGAGATACTGGCTTATGATTACTGAGAATATAAAAAATTATAAACCCCAAATAGGTTAAACCACGGCAATGACATCATTAATTGGAATAAAGGCGTATGCAAATCCGAAGGCAAAAAGAATAATTATGGCTTCAGATACACAATTAACAGATATTGATTCTAATGATGTCCCTGTTTCAAAGATAACCGGATTAACAAAAATCTCGGTAGGAAAGAATTGGGCAATGAGTTTTACAGGGACATATACTTCTTTTGTTACTTCTTTTTTTAGAAATTTAAAGAGCAAGGGTAACTCGGGATTAGTTGAGAAAGCAATGTTGCATAAATTCTTTCCAGAAGTTCAGGAGCTAACAAGAAAAATATGTAGAAAATATGGTCAACCCCATATTGTTGATTTTCTGCTAGCCGTGTCTAAACCGGAGCTTGGACTATATTTTGTTGACTTTGCTGGCAATATTCTGGAAAAACCTCCTGAGGAAGAATCTGACGATTATTTGGTTCTTGGTTCCGGAGAAAAATATGTGCGGCCATTTCTTGAGAAAAAAATTGGAAATTGGTATATCGATAAAGATGGAATAACTATCGGAGCGGCAGTCAAAGTTGCATATGAGGCAATTAAAATGAATGAAGATATTAATACTGGGGGGGGCCTATTGAACTCGCCATAATCGGAGACAATGGAGCTAAGAAATACGGCCGTAGATTAAAAAGGGCAATTGAACGAGCTACGAAATCTGAGTTAGAGGCAATTATTCAGGAAAATACAGGCAATGGGAAATAGTTTTGAAGAGTTTAGAAAATGGAAGGAGAAACAACATTTAAAAAGTTAAAGAAAGGATTATTGGAATTGTTAAGAGGATACCCTAATTATATGTTCTTTGGGAAAATAGAATTTTACTTGAAAGATGGGTAATCATCTATCAAGGTATTAGAAGATGATGAGATTATAGAGTTAGCTTCAAAACAAGAAGAGGAAATACTTAATAAAAAACTTACACCCGAACAACTTCTCTTATTAAAAAAGGGAGAAAAGAAAAACCTGATTGTTGGTATCGCCTTACTAAAAGAGGGGTTGATTTAGCTATTTCTATGATTAATTTGGAACATAGTGAGAAAATTTTAGATTATAGTAAAACTATGAAGAAACCCACCATTTGGATAATCGTTTTGAGTGCATTAACTTTGGGCTTTGGATTAATTCAAATTTTTATAAAACTTCTGATAATTGAGGCTCTATCCCAAATTAAATTTATATGTTTCATTCATAAAACATGGGCAGGGGAAATTACTAAATAGAAGGTTCGGGATTTCCCCAAGGGCGGGGAGCAGATAATGAATGAAACATACTAATTTGGGATGGAGCCGATAGTTGACATACTTTTATTTTTCAGATAAAATCCTGAATTCCTAACACCCGCATCAATCAACACCTTTAAATACCCGATTTTCTCATTATTTTTAATGGTTCCATCCAAAACTTAAATGTTTGGATGATGAGAATTTTGTGACGCGGTTGATCACAGATTAGAAGCAGTTGTGCTGGCTGTTTTATATCAAAGGTCGCAAGACCAAAAATCAGGAAAGATGACAGACAATAATAGAATTAGGAAGGGAAGTTTACAGTTCTACCCGAGGGTTCGTGCAAAAAAAATTATTCCAAATGTTAATTGGAAAAAACTTTCTAAGAAGGAAATTGGAATTTTGGGTTTTATAGGTTATAAGGTTGGAATGGCTTCAATTTATGCAAAAGATAATACTCCTGATTCTCTTAGTAAAAGCAAAAGGATTGTTATTCCTGCAACAGTGATAGAATGCCCGCCAATGAAAATTTTCTCTGTAAGATTTTACAAAAACGGAAGAAGTATAAAAGAATTTATTGTTTCCAATGATAAAAACTTAAAGAAAAAAGTTAAAATTCCCAAAAAAGAAATAAAATCGGATTTTGATTCTGTTAAAGATTATGATGATTTGAGGGTAATCCTTTTTAGTGAAATTTTTGAAACGGGAATTGGAAAGAAAAAACCGGATTTTTTGGAAACGGCCATTTCCGGCTCCTTGGACGAAAAAATTTCATTTATTAAAGAAAGAATTGGAAAAGAAATTTCCATTGATGAAGCATTTTTGCCGGGAACTCTTGTAGATACAAGAGCAGTTACCCGAGGTTTTGGAACAAGCGGACCTGTAAAAAGATTTGGAATTTCATTAAAGAGCCATAAATCTGAAAAGGGCAGAAGAAGGCCGGGAAGTTTAGCTCCCTGGCATCCCGCGAGAGTCACTTTCAGAGCACCAATGGCAGGACAACTGGGATTTCAAACGAGAGTTTCTTATAATAATTTAATTTTAGATGTTGGAAAAATTAGTGAAAAAAACATTAATAAAAACGGTGGGTTTGACCATTATGGTGTTATAAAGACGAAATATTTAATCTTGAAGGGTTCTGTTCCGGGACCAAAGAAAAGAGGGATAGTTTTAACGACCGCTCTTCGACCAACTAAAAAACAAGAGAAGAAAAAATTTGAGGTAATTGAAATTAGATGAAATGGTAACTGCAAAATTATTTGATAAATCCGGCAAAGAAAAAGATAAGATTAGTTTACCCAAGAATTTTTCAGTCAGAATCCGAGGGGATATTTTAGCCAAGGTTTATGAAGCAACAAAAAGGATTTATACCCAGAATTATGGCTCAAAGATTGGAGCTGGTGCCGGATATTCTGCATCAGGAATTTTAAAGCACAAAAGACATGATTGGAAATCGACTTATGGAAAAGGAATATCAAGGATTCCCCGAAAAATTTTGTCCAGGCATGGTTCAAGTTTTAATTGGGTTGGAGCTACAGTTTCCGGAACGCGCGGAGGAAGAAGGGCCCATCCTCCAAAATCTGAAAAAAATGTTTTTAGAAAAATAAATAAAAAGGAATTGTTGATTGCTTTTAATTCTGCATTTTCGGGGACGGTTGATTCAAAATCGCTGGAGAGAAAATATGGCAAAAAAATTATTTCCGGAATTGTTTTTGAAGATAAAATTTTGGAATTAAAAACTAAAGAATTTTTTAGCATTTTGAAAAAAGTTTTGGGGGAGTCATTTGAAAAAGTTTTGAAAAAGAAAAATATTCGGGCAGGGATTGGTAAAATGCGCGGAAGAAAATATAAATCCAACGCGGGACTTTTATTTATTATCAGTAATTCTGAAAAAATGAAGAGGGTTGGAATTGACGTCAGAAAGGTTGATGAACTCTCAATCCGAGATTTATCCCCCAATGGCGAGCCTGGAAGAATTACGTGCTACACCAAGAATGCAATTAAAGAAATCGAAGGAAGGTTTAAGTGAGATGGTAATGAAATCAGAAAGATATGAAATTATTGAGGAATTTGAGGAAAAATTCGGGGGAGATAGGGCGATGAATTTAGTGGGTCAAATCGAGAACATTAAGGCTATTTTTGGATTCTATGATCCTACATTCTACGGAAAAGAAAATTTTTCAAAAAAAAGCAAGGAATTGGAAGTTAAATACAATCTGATTGCAGGAATTGGAACAGAATGTAGGCGTTATTTAGAAGCCATAGAAGATTTAGAATCTGCAAGTAATTTAAAAAACACTTTAAAAGAAATTAGAAGAGACTATGTTAAAATTCAATCGGTCTTGAGGTCATCATGGTAGAAAAATCGGCAAGTATTCGGACAGTGGAAAGATTTGAAAGAGATTTTGGGAAGAAAGGCATAGATGATTTATTAAAAAGCATTGGAGAATTTTTAATTTCTTTGGAGGAATTTAATGAATCCCCTTATGTTGCAGATTCTGAAAGAGAGAACACCCTTAGAAATTTGGAAGCGAATTATCCTGTGGTCGCCCTAAGAGGGTTAAGGGCCGCAAATTATTTTGGAGCAAAAAAAAGAACCACGGAAGTTGATGAATTGCACAGGACATTAAATGAAATTGAGGGGGTTTATAGAATAGCTAAATCAAACTTAGAAAAATATGGCTAACAAAATAATATTAGAAAAAATAAGATCAAGTGAAAAGATAGTCAGGCAAATAGAAGCGGAGAATGTTTTGGTTTTTGTCGTAGACAGAGCGATTAATAAAAAGGATATCAAAATGGAAGTTGAAGAACTTTTTGATGTTAAAGTTTCAAAAGTCAGAACTTATATTTTAAAAAACAAGAAGGTTGCATATGTTAAATTAAAACCGGAGTTTGTTGCTGCAGATGTTGCGACTAAACTTGGATTGATGTAAATGTAATAAAATGGGGAAACGTATTATCCAACAGCGAAGGGGGAGGGGAAGCCGGACTTATTTGGTTAGAGAGAAAGCATCAATGGTCTGGCCAAAATATTCGCCAAATCTTGAAGGAGAATGGAAGGTGGTAAAATTAATTCCATCCAAGGGTCACAGTGCCCCGATTGCTAAATTTGTGAACAACTCCGGAAAGACATTTTATAATTTTGCTGCTAATTTACTCTTTGTTGGACAAAAAATAAAATTTGGTGGAAAGAACATAGGAGATATTTCTGTTATTGGGGATTTGAAAAATGGAACAGAAATTTTTAATGTGGAGCGTAGATTCATGGACGGGGGGAAATTTATCAGAAGCGGCGGAAATTTTGGTGTGATTATGAATAAGCAAAAAAATACCGTTAAAGTCCTAATGCCTTCTAAAAAAGAAAAAACTTTTGAAGTTAATTGCAGGGCAACAATCGGAAGGGCTGCCGGAGAAGGGAGATTGGAAAAACCTTTGTTAAAAGCTGGAAAGAAATTTTATATAATGAAATCAAAATCTAAACTTTGGCCAAGGACCTCTCCGGTTAAAATGAATGCGATTGACCATCCTTTCGGAAGCGGCAGGGGAAAAAGAATAAAAAGCAAAATTTCAAAGAGGAATGCTCCTCCTGGGAAAAAGGTTGGATTGCTAAGGCCCAGAAGAACCGGGAGGGAAAAAAGGTAAGCAGAAATGGCAGAAGAATTAAGAAAGAAAAGCAAAGAGAAATATTTCAGGGGCAAAAATGTTGAAGAGTTGAAGAGCCTTGATACCAGGGAGTTTGCTAAACTTGTAAAAGCCAGTGAAAGAAGAGCTATTCTTAGGAATTTTGATGTCGTTGAGCAATTTGTCAGAAGATGCAATAAAAAGATTTTAAAGAATAAACTAATAAAAACACATAATCGGTCGTTAGTCATAGTTCCTGCCTTGCTCGGAAAGAGTATTGGGGTTTACAACGGGCGGGAATTTGTAAAAGTTTTAATTACAGAAGAAATGCTTGGACACAGACTTGGAGAATTTTCTGCAACAAGAAAAATAGCTAAACATACCTCTGTTGGTTTTGGTGCATCAAAATCTTCAAAGGCACTTAAAAAATAAATACAATGGAAGAGAAAATAAAAAAGGAAGAGAAAATAAAAAAGGAAGAGAAAATAAAAAAGGAAGAGAAAATAAAAAAGGAAGAGAAAAAACCTGAAAAAGATAAAATGGAAGAAAAAATTAACGGAGATTCTAAAAAAGATGTTTCTAAAGAAAATGAAGCACCAGAAAAGGAAATTTCAAAAATTAAAAAGAAAGCAAAGGTCGTCGTAAAAGAAAAGGCCATTGCTAATGGATTTTCGCTTAGGATTTCCCTCAAACATTCTGTCGCAATTTGCAAGGTTTTAATTGGAAAAAATCCTGATGATGCAATTAAGAGATTAGAAGATGTTGTTTCCAAAAAAAGAAGTATTCCTATGTCAAAGTTAGAAGTTGCACATCAAAAGGGAAAAGGAATTTCAGGGGCTAAATATCCAAAAAATGCGTGCCTTTCAATAATAGAAATAATCAAGCAGGTAAAAGCAAACGCTGTTGTTAATGGAATCGAAAATCCGGTGATTTCCATTGCAAAATCAAATAAGGCGAGTGCTCCTTTTAGAAAGGGCGGAAGAAAAGCAAAAAGAACCCACATCTATTTAGAGGTTGCAGACAAAACTAAATTAAAAGATAAAATTAAAAAATCAGAATAATGGAAGAGAAGAAATTCATCAGTATACGGAAGGAAGAATACAGCATCAAACAATTTGTAAAACGAATGTTCGGAAAGGGCAAGATTTCGAGAGTTAAAATAGAGTATACCCCCGTCGGGGAGAAGATTATTGTTTCCACTCATCGACCAGGATGGATAATCGGAAAGAAAGGAGAAAAGATTGCCGGATTAACTGATGTTTTGAAGAAGAAATTTAAAATGGAAAATCCCCACGTGGATATTGAGGAAATACTTCATCCTGAATTTGATGCACAAATAGTTGCAGATGATATTGCATTAACCCTTGAAAGGTTTGGCCCCATGAAATATAAGGCTTCCAGTTACAGGGCTCTTTCAAATATAAAGAAGGGCGGAGCACTTGGTGCAGAACTCAGACTTTCCGGCAGACTTCCCAGTGAAAGAGCAAGAAGCTGGAGATTTGCATTCGGATATTTGAAGAAAACAGGGGACTCCGCGTCGGCAGTTGATCGTGCAGAATCTATTGCGATAACCAAGAAGGGAGTAGTTGGAATTAAAGTCGCGATTTTGGCTCCAAATGTTAAAATGCATGATAGGATAACTATTGATGAGAAAATGATGGATGAAATAAAGAAAAACGCAAACTTTGAAGAGAAAGAACTTCCTAAAAAGAAAATAATTAAATCTAAAAAGAAGGTTGCAAAGAAGTAAAGATGAAGAAAAAAGAAAGTAAACCCGCGAAAGAAGTCAATGCCCCGACTAGTGAGCTTAATAAGAAACTAAAGGATTTAAAAATTGAATTATTAAAGCAGCCCCTCAAAAGAAAAAAGATTAGAGTTGAAATTGCGAGAGTTTTAACACAAATGTCTACTTCAGGAAATAATTTAACTAAATTGGAGGGAAAAAAATAAAGTGGAAATTTGTCCAAAATGTGGTCTGCCAATTCCTGCATGTGTATGTGGTGAAATTGCCAAGACCACTCAAAATATTGTTATAAAACCAGAGAAAAGGCGTTTTGGAAAAATTTCGATGATTGTCAGCGGTTTTGATGATGGTGTCGATATCAAGGATATTGCAAAGACATTAAAAGCAAAACTTGCATGCGGGGGCACTGTAAAAAACAAAAAAATCGAGCTTCAGGGCGATCATCGTGGCCAAATTAAGCCTATATTGGTGACTCTTGGATTTAACGAAGAACAAATAACTGAATAATATACAATATGGTAAAAAAGAATGTTAAAGAAAAAAAGAAAGTAGCTGGAGTTACTTCAGAGTGTAAAGACAAATTGTGCCCGGTTCATGGAGCGAGAAAACTTAGAACACGGGGAAGAATTTTTGAAGGGAAAGTAATCAAGAAATTTCCCACGAGGGCGGTAATTGAATTTGAAAGAATGAAGAAAATTAGCAAATATGAGAGATATGAAAGGCGAAGAACCAGAATTCATGCGAGAGTTTCTAACTGCATGGAAAGCTCATTTAAAGTGGGAGATTTGGTGCAGGTTTCAGAAACGAGACCAATTAGCAAGATGATTCACTTTGTTGTCTCCGGAATTTTAAAAGTTGAAGAAAATAATCTGGAGGAAAATGAAAAATGAAAGCGATAAGTGCCAGAGGAACAAGGGCATTGAACATTGGAAGTTTAGTTGAAGCATGTGATAATAGCGGGGCGAGAATTGTAAGGGTTGTTTCAGTTAAACATGGAAAGACGAAGAAAGGGCGGCAGGGGTACGCAAAGATTGCGGACCAGGTAAAAGTTTCTGTCAGAAAAGGAGACCCGAAAATGAAAGGCGAAGTTTTCGATGCTGTTATTGTCCGGCTTAAAAAACCGTGGAGAAGAACTTCCGGAGAGCGGGTTTGTTTCTCCATTAATTCAGTTGCACTGCTAAAAGATGAAAAGGGAAATCCGAAAGGGACCCAAATTAAAGGGACGATTGCCCGTGAAGTTCAGGAAAGATGGAAGGAGGTTGCAAAAATTGCCAGTGCAATTTATTAATTAAAATGAAATCAAAATTTTCAAGTTCATGGAAATCAAGTTCGCAACCCAGGAAACAAGTTAAATATAGAGCGAATGCGCCCCATCATATAAAGAGAAAATTTATGGCTAGCCACTTAGATAAACCTCTTCGGGAAAAATACGGTAGAAGAAATATCGAAGTCAGGAAAGGTGATGAGGTAAAGATTATGCGCGGAAAATTTGCAAAAAAGCATGGAAAAGTTTCCGTTGTGGATGTTAAAAATACCCTGATTCAGGTTGATGGAGCTCAAAGACAAAAAAAGGGCGGGGAAAAACTGGAAACCTGGTTTAAACCTTCAAAAGTAAAAATAATTTCTCTAAATTTAGATGATAAGAAAAGAGTTAAATCTCTTGAGAGAACCGGGAAGAATCTTTCTAAAAAGAAAACTTCTAAACCCGAAGAGAAAAAGGAAATAAAGAAAGGAGAAACTAAAAATGCACATTAAAAGAAATACAATGCCAAAGCCCTGGCCGATTCCAAGAAAAGGAACTAAGTTCATATCAGTTCCCAGTCATGCGACTAACAAGGGTATTTCTCTTTTATTTGTATTGAGAGATATTTTGGGAATTGCAAAAACCAGGAAAGAGGTTCGTTATATGACTTTAAACGGCCTTGTAAAAGTAAATAATAAAATCAGAAAAGATGAAAACTTTCCACTGCAAGTTTTTGATTGCATAAATCTGGAAAAATCCGGGAAAAATTATATGCTTGAAATTAAAAATAGGAAATTTATATTAAAGGAGGTTTCAAGTAAAGAGGCGGAAACAAAAATTGTCAAAATTACTGGGAAAAAAATAATGGGGAAGAGAAAAACCCAGATGAATCTTGATGATGGGCAAAACTTTTTGGTTAAAGAGAAATTTTCTGTCGGGGATTCTGTTATCCTGAATACTAAAGAGAACAAAATAGAAAAAATACTGCAGTTAAAAGAAGGTGCAAAAATAGAAATTATTTTGGGAAAACACGCTGGTGAAAAAGGAAAATTGATGGGATTTGAAAAGTTAATTCGAGGAAGGAATTATATTATTAAATTAGATGACAAGGATGTTAGCCTTCCTTATAAAACTTTATTGGTAATTGGATGATGGAACAAAAAGAAAAAAACCCTATGAGAGAAATTAAGCTCGAAAGAGTTGTTCTTAACATTGGTGGAACCGATGAAAAACTGAGTAAGGGTTTTATTTTATTGGAAAAATTAACCGGAAAGAAACCGGTTAAAGTTAAAGCTACAAAAAGAATTCCTACCTGGCAGGTTAGACCTGGACTAGAAGTTGGAACAAAGGTTACTATTCGGGGAAAAGGCGCGATTGATATTCTTAAAAAACTTCTTCCGGGCATTGATAATACTCTGAAAGAAAAACAAATTCAGGATAATTTTTTCTCTTTTGGAATTCATGAATATATTGAAATTCCGGGAGTAGAATACATTCGGGAAGTTGGAATTATGGGATTTGAAGTAACTGCTGTTTTTTCAAGAGCCGGGAAAAGTGTTGAAAGGAAGAAGGTTAAAAAGGGCAAGGCAAAAAGGCTCGTAGTTAAAAGAGAAGAAATTGAAAACTATCTAAAAAATAAATTTGGAACAGAAATTCTGCGAAGGCAGAAACATGCTCTTGAGGAAGACGAATAAAATGACGGCAAGCGATTGGAGAAAAATAACAAAACAACTAAAGAGTAAGCCGGCAATTTTAAGAAAATTTTTAAAGCACAATAAACCTAAAGACAGGAAGTTCGGCGTTGTAGCATACAAGTGCGAGGTTTGCGGAAGGCACGGAGCGCACATCTCATCTTATAATCTAAATTTATGCCGTCACTGTTTCAGAGAATTGGCAGTTGAGCTCGGTTTTAAAAAATATAGTTAAAAATGGAAAATAAAAAAATAATCCGGAGAAAAAGAAAATGAGCCAGGATATTGTAGCTGACGGGTTAAATCAGATAATGAACGCCAAGCGAGTTGAAAAGACGGAACTTTTAATCAAAAGACGGTCTAAAGTATTGATAAATTTATTTGAAATGATGAAATCAAAAGGCCATATAGATTTTGAAATTAATGAAGAAGACAAAAGTGTTAAGGTCAAACTGATTAAATTAAATGAATGCAGAGCGATTAAACCAAGGTATATGGTGGGGGTTTGGGGAATTGAAAAATATTTAAGAAGGTTTTTGCCTTCAAGAAATTTTGGAACTTTGGTTGTTTCGACGAGCAAAGGATTAAAATCTCATGAAGATGCCATCACTGAAAATCTTGGAGGAAGCTTAATTGCTTATTTCTATTAAGATGAAAAAAAATCTGGAAAGAGTTATTGAAATTCCAAAAGGTATTGAAATAAAGGCAGAGGGAAATATTATAACGGTAAAAGGAAATGAGAAAGAGTTGAAGAAAGAATTTGATAAGGGAAAAGTTTTGTTAAAAGTTGAAGGTGATGAGCTTAAACTGTCTGCGAAAAATTCGTCGAGAAGAGAATCAAAAATGATTGGGACAATTTTCGCGCATGTTAAGAATATGATCAAGGGGGTTGGGGAGGATTTTGTCTATAATCTTGAAATTTGCAATGTTCATTTTCCAATGAATGTAAAGGCTGAAGGAGATGTTATTGTAATAAAATCATTTTTAGGAGAGACAAAAAATAGAATATCTAAGGTTGTTGGTGGGACCAAGGTGGAGATTAAGGGGAATAAAATAGAAGTTAGCTCACCAGATATCGAGGCTGCCGGACAAACAGCCGCGAATTTGGAAAAGGCCACAAAATTAACCGGAAGGGACAGAAGAATCTTTCAGGACGGGATTTTTATCACAAATAAACCTTGGAAAAAAGTTTAATGGCAAAAAAAGAAAATGCAGCAAAGAGAAAGAAGCCGAAATTTTTGAGAGTGGAATGGCACAAGAAAATTAAGCTGGGAAGAAGTGTAAAGAAAAACAGAAAGTGGAGAGCGGCAAAAGGAATTCATAATAAAATTCGTTTGAATAATAAAGGGCGCTCAGTCAGACCGAGAGTTGGTTTTGGGAGCGATAAAAAAATCAGAGGGATGGTTAATGGTTTTGAAGCTACTAAAGTTATGAACTTAAACGATTTAAAACTTGTTAAGAAAGAGCACGGAATAATAATTGGAAAAGTGGGAAGGAAGAAGAGAGAAGAAATAATAAGGCGTACCGAAGAAATCGGGGCAGTAATTCTTAATAAATATGGGAAAGGAGAAAAATTGGAAAATGCAGCTTAGAAAAAAGAAGAATTTGGCAGCGAAAGTTTTGAAAGTTGGCAGAAACAGAATTATTTTTTCGGAGAGTAATCTATCTGAAATCAAAGAAGCAATAACCCGCCAAGATATTTTAGATCTTCATAAATCCGGAGCAATAAAGATTAGTGAAATTGGTGGCAGGAAGAAAATAGTTAAAAGAAAACATCGAAGAAGAACAGGGAAAATTAAGATGCCGGTAAATAACAGAAAAAAAGATTATGTAATCATAACGAGAAAGCTTCGAACTTATCTCAAACATTTGCTTAAAACATCCAAGATTAACAAAGAACGATATGATGATTTGAGAAGGATGATTAGAGCGAGGAAATTTAGAAGTAAACGGCATTTGAAGGAGAGCATATAATGGGGTTGAGAACAATGAAACGCAGGAGAAATGAGAACAAGACTGATTATAAACTCAGGCTGTCTCTTTTGAAATCGGGAATTCCAAGGATAGTTGTCAGAAAAACAAATAAATATTTTATTTTGCAGGTCGTTGAAAGCAATGAGGCCCAGGACAGAATTATTATGAGCGTAAATTCCAAAGAACTTTTAAAAAACGGTTGGAATGAAAAATTAAAGGGAAGTTTGAAATCCATCCCGGCAGGTTATTTAGCCGGATTCCTTTTAGCCAAAAGAATAAAAGAGAAGAAAATGGAAAAGAAAAAATTCATAATCGACCTCGGAATGGCAAGAACGCTTCATGGTTCCAGAGTTTTTAGTGTTGTTAAGGGTCTTAAAGATGGGGGGTTAAATTTTTCTTTTGATGAAAAAGCTTCTCCTTCAAGGGAAAGGTTAAATGGGGAACATTTAAAACCTGAATTAAAAAATATTGTTGAGAAGATAAAATCAAAATTAATTAAATAAAATGGCAAAAGAAGAAACCAAGCAAAATGAAATGGAAGAAACCAAACCAGAAGAACAACTAAAAGAAATGGAAGAAATAATTGAAAAAGAAGAAATGATAAAAGACAAGATAATTTCTAAAGAAGTTGAGGAGCAATTTAGAAGGGAAGAAGGAAGAAATCTTACCCCTGATGAAAAAAGGCGGGCAAGATTTGATAAAGAGGCTAGGGAGAAATTAGAATCATGGATTCCTTTAACTGAGCTTGGAAAAGAAGTGCAGCGAGGAAAAATTAAAAATATTGATGAAATTTTGAGTGGATGCAGAAAGATTATGGAGCCAGAAATTGTTGATATTTTAATTCCCGGATTAATAGCAGATAATTTGTTTATTGGGCAGTCGAAGGGGAAGTTCGGCGGCGGTAAAAGAAGGGCGTTTAGGCAGACTCAGAAAAAAACTAAAGAAGGAAATGTTTTGACTTTTGGTGTTATGGCAGTTGTTGGAGACGGAAGAGGTCATGTTGGAATTGGGTATGGACGGGCAAGTGAAACACTTCCTGCAAAAGAAAAGGCAGTTAGGAAAGCTAAATTGAACATTATGAAAATCAGAAGAGGTTGCGGGAGTTATGATTGCTCCTGTGATGAGCCACATAGTATCCCTTTGAATACAATTGGAAAATGTTCTTCAGTTAGTGTTAAACTCATGCCCGCCCCTCAGGGAACCGGGCTCGTCATAGGCGATGAAATGAAAAAAATTCTTCGTGCTGCCGGAATAAAAGATATTTATAGTAAATGTTTTGGAAAAGTGAAAACGACTTTTAATACGGCCAAGGCTTGTATGCTGGCGTTGAATAAATTAGGGAGTTTAAAATTATAATGGGGGCTGTCGCTGTTTTGAGAATTGCCGGACGAGTAACTCAGAAAAAAATATTGGTTGAAACCTTGAATCGATTAAAACTCAGAAAAAAATTTACCTGTGTTTTGATTGATTCCAAAGACAAAATAAGAATGGGGATGGTTGTATCTGCAAGGGATGTTGTTGCTTATGGAGATGTTGCTGAAGAATTTGTAAAAGAACTTAAGAAAAAAAGGAAGGAAAGAAATGGTGTTTATTTTTTGCATCCTCCACGAGGGGGATTTAAGAAAAGTTCAAAGGTTGCTGCGCCAAAAGGAATTTTAGGAAAGAATGATGATATTGTTAAATTGATTGGAAGGATGTTGTGAGATGATTAAAACACATAAAAGGAAGAAAAATAGCCGGCTCCATGGTTCGAGGACGGCCGGATGGGGATTTAGACAACAGCACAAAGGTCATGGAAATCGGGGTGGTGTGGGGATGGCTGGGAGTGGCAAGCGAGCAGACCATAAAAAACAAAAAGCAAGAGAATCAGATAAAAAAAGAAAATATTTCGGAAAACAGGGGCTCACTTCCAGAGGAACAAAAGTTAAAAAATACAGCAAGATTAATCTGATTGATGTGAAGGCGAATTTTTTTAGAAAAGACGGAGATAAAATTGAGCTATCAAAGCATAAAATTTTGGGAAGCGGCGACGGGTTTAAAGCAGAAATAATTGCAAAGAGTGCAACCGCATCTGCTATTGAGAAGATGAAAAAGGCTGGTGGGAAAATTGTTTTGATTGGGATGAAGAATAATAAAGATGAAGTTGAAACTATTGATAAAGGAAAAGAGAAAAAGGTTAAGAAAGAAAATGGAGAACAGAAAAAAATTAACTGAATATATTTTTAATATTGCAAATATGAATAATTATTTTACGTTTAAATAAATCTTTATTTGTATTGGCATTAATTAAACTAAAAATAAATGTTAAGCCTTTTCCCACAATAACTTTATAAAACAAATTTTTCTTCTTAGATAATGGCGTTTAGAGATGTACTCCACAACCTTCCGGAAGTCAGAGGACCTGTTGAAAAGAAAGTTAGTTTTAATGTAAAGTTAAAATGGACTTTGATTATTTTAGTTGCTTACTTTGTTTTGTCTAATATTTCTCTTTTTGGAATTTCAGAATCATCTCTATCTCGTTTTGAATATTTAGCTATTTTGCTCGGAACTTCTTTTGGCTCGATTATCTCATTGGGTATTGGTCCAATAGTAATGGCTTCCATTATTTTGCAGCTTTTGACAGGAGCCCAGATTTTGCATATTGATACAAACACTGCGGAAGGAAAGAAATTTTTTCAGGCAGTTCAAAAGGTGCTCGTTTTTGCTTTTGTAGTTTTTGAAGCGATGGTTTATGTTTTAATGAAGGGAATTGCAGCAGAACCTGGGTTTACCGGACTTGTGATATTGCAGCTTGTCCTTGGAGGGATATTAATTGTTTTCATGGATGAGGTTGTTCAAAAATGGGGGTTCGGGAGCGGAGTTTCTCTTTTCATTGCCGCAGGAATTGGGTGGAGACTCTTTACACAACTTTTTGGATTTTTAGGACCAGAAGGAAACTTCGAGGCGTCGGGATTAATTTTATCCCTGATTTCATCTATTATTTCAGGAGACGGAATTGGCGTTTCTCAGGCGATTTTTCCGATATTTATTACAACAGTTTTGTTTCTGGCAGTTGTTTTTGCTCAAAGTTTGAAAGTCGAAATTCCATTGGCATTTGACCGGATTCGCGGACACTCTGTTAAATGGCCTTTGCAATTTTTCTATGCGGGGGTTATTCCTGTAATTTTAGTTTCGGCACTTGTGGCTAATGTTCAACTCTTAGGAACCTTAGTCCAGAATTGGCTGGGAAGGGCAACGTTTCTTGGAAGCTTTTCCAATGGACAACCTATCTCCGGACTTGCTTATTGGATTAACTCAACTCCGATTTTGCAGGAAATAATTACCGGAAGTTTTAGATGGGCTTACGCCGGCCAGGCATTTTTCCATATATTATTTTATGTTGGTTTTTCTATTTTATTTGCATTTTTCTGGGTTCAAACAAGCGGGCAGGATGCAAGAAGCCAGGCCAATAAAATTGTTAATTCAGGAATGAGCATGCCTGGATTTAGAAAAGACGAAAGAGTTTTGGAATCAATTCTCAAAAGATATGTCGGACCTTTAACGATTATGGGTGGTGCCGCTATTGGTCTCTTAGCGTCGGTTGCAAATTTACTTGGAGCTTTGGTCGGAGGAACTGCAATTTTGCTGGTGGTTATGATTCTTTACCAATTGTATCAAAACATCGCACAGCAACATGCAGTTGATATGAACCCTGCGTTGAGGGGATTTTTTGGCGGGTGATGAATTGAGTTTACTAAATTAATTAAGAAAGAATTAAAGAAGAAATAAAAATGGGAACACCCAAGAAAAGAACACGTCTTTTGGTGAGTAATTCGGCAGAATATTTTGTGATGGCGGAATTATTAAGACGAGAAATAGTTACATGATTATTACCGAAAAATACACCGAACTAGGATATATTGCGGTTAGGGAAGAAAAACTGCAAAGATAAGAGTGAAGCATAAAGCATTTACTTCTGATGGTTGGCAGTGGACAGCAAAGGAACATCCAGACTTTACTCTTAGGGATATAATAGATAATGATTTTGTAATCTTAGTAAATATTACAGAACCGCCAAATCAACCAGACGATTTTATACTAAAGCGCAGAGAAGCAGAAGAAATTTTACAGAAAGGTTTTGAAAGATGGGTAAAAGAACCATCAAAAAGAGATATTAATATTTCTTATGGTGCAGATAACAAGCATAGATTATTGATGTATAACGACTATAAAGATTTATTAGAAAAAAGAAAAGACCCGGATATTCTTTGGCAATAGATTTAACTTTTTTTATAAAAGATATTTAATTTACAAAGCAGAGAGTTAGGAAAAATTTAAAGTAAATTTTCCCATTAATATTTTATTTTAACAAATAAATAACTTTAAAACTCAATGAAATATATAATAAAATGGCATTAACAGAATTTTTAGGTTTGTATCCAAAAACATCTATTATAGTAATAGGTTCTTTGATAACTTTGATATCTACTTTTTTGATTAGATATTTTACTGACCAGGAGCATATAAGGTCATTAAAAAACAGGCAGAAGGAACTTCAAAAAGAGTTAAAAGAAGTTAGAAAGGGAGGGAAGGATGACAAGTTATTAGAAATTAACAAAGAGATAATGGATCTTACTCTCCAGTTGATGAAAGCATCTTTTAGTTTGAAACAAATGATGATTACGATTATTCCATTCTTGGCATTATTCCGGTGGATGAAGGGATTTTATGGGGGTGAAGAAGGAATACTTTCAGGTTGGTTTTGGTATTATCTTGGAGCATCTATAATTTCCAGCTCGATTTACAGAAAGATTTTCAAGATGGCTT
>Ga0210057_1002897_pt1 | contig 24034 bp, 30 predicted proteins | sample CryGeyCG2114_010_2_FD_183968 | JGI IMG/M metagenome (GOLD analysis project Ga0210057, IMG submission 183968) | Groundwater microbial communities from aquifer - Crystal Geyser CG10_big_fil_rev_8/21/14_0.10 (SPAdes) (version 2) | ecosystem: Environmental > Aquatic > Deep subsurface > Groundwater ...
TGTGTTTCTTCCTCTTCCATATCTTAATCTAAATCCGCCGTATTTCATTGGATAAGCAAGCAATGGCCTTCCTGCTGCTATTCTGTCTAAATAACTATAATTTGGTTTTATTTCTGGTTTTGCTTCAGATGTTTTTTTTACTTTGATTATTTTTTCTAACCAGCTCCAGTCTAATTCAAGTTTTTTTGCCCAGTCCATTATTTTCATTGCTTTTAATGCCACTCCTTCTGTTATTACTAATCCCATTCCGCCTCTTATTCTGTTTGATTCAATTCTGTCTAAATCTCTGTGAACTGAAACTTCTTTTTCTTCTGTTGGGACTCCATTAATACATATTGGGCATCCTCTTACTATTGTTCTTATTTCGTCTTCTTTGATTGTGTATTGTCTTGAAAATATTTCTGTCTGATAAATCATTATTTCTTCAACATATCTTTCTACTTCTTCTTCTGTCGGCTTATATCTGTCTAATTCCATTAAATGCCTTGCATAATCCCCTAAAATTAATGGCAATACTGTTGATGAACCTCCTGCTGCTCTGATTGGTCCGGCAAAATAAATGTCAATATATTTGCTTCCGTCAAAATTTTTGTTTATTTCAATTTTTGGCACTCCGTCTAATGGAGCAACAACAACTCCTTCTGTTTCTATTACTAAGCAGGTTTTTATTGCTTGTTCAACTCTTTTTGAGTCATCTGGAATACTGCACCATTTTTCTTCTATTATTTCTTTGAATAATTTAAACATTATTTCTTGTCTGTCTCCGTTTAGTTCTTCTACTAATTCTCTGTATCTTTTTGCTATTCCTTTTGGTCCAATAATGTTTTCTGTTCTTTCAGCTAAATCTAACACAGGAATACATTCTACTTCTTTGCTTAAATCCAGTCCTTTGTCTCTTGCTTGTTTTGCTATTTCGTGCTGTTCCTGTACTTTTTTAGTTAATTCTTTAAAATATTTTTGTATTTCTGGCACAGCGTTTAATTCTTCCATTTAATCACTTTGGTTTTCTTTTTCTATTATTTTTTCTTCTTCATAAAAATTTTTTTCATATATTTTTCCGGTTTTTAGTTCAAGTAAAATAACTATTCCTGGTGTTGGAACATGCCCTTGTTGTTTTTGAAACTCAGTTTTTGCCTGAAATGTTCCGCAGTTAATTATTCTTGTTCCTCTGTACATTTCTATTGAGTTATGGTGCATGTCCCCTCCTAAATAGATATCTGGAATTTCTTTCATTACCATATAATTGTTTTTTTCCGGCACATAGGGTCTTTTTAACCCATAAACCGGCATTAAATCTCTTTTTTTTATTAATTCTTCTATTGCTTTTGCAGGATTACTGTAGCTTAAGAAACTGACACTTGAATAAAGATCGTGTAATGAAGGCCCATGATAAAATATTGTTTTTAGTCCTTCTATTTCTGCCCATCCAGGGGAACTCAAAAAATGAAAGTTTTTTTTGTCATATAATTCTTTCATATATTCTTTTGGGATTGCAGGTTGTGGGTCAGAAAATCTTACTGCGTCATGTTGTCCCGGGATAATAAATACTTCAATATAATCAGGAATTTCTTTTATTATTTCAACAAATTTTTCATATTGTTTGTTTATATCTTTAATACTTAATTCTTTGAATTGATTTGGATAAATTCCTATTCCGTCAACATTGTCTCCTAAAATGCATAAATATTTTATTTTTCCTATTATTTCTTTTTCTTTTTCGTTTTCTGTGTTTCCTTTTAACCAAGAAACAAATTTTTCAAATGAATCTTCTAAAAACAGTTTGCTTCCAACATGCATGTCTGAAATGCATGCCATAAAAACATCTCTTTTGCTTCCTTTAAAAGTTTTCATTGGAATTTCAGGAAAAATGATTTCTTTTATTATCACCATGTTTTCGTTTCCTTTAACTGCCTTTAATCCAATTACATTATCTGATAAAACATGCTCGCTTAATTTCATTAGTCTTGTATCATCTTTGAGTACTATTCCAATGCAGTTATCTTCCATATCTTCTAACTTAAATGCTATGTGCCCGTTTTTTGTTTTCCATTTTTCTAATACCATTACAATTAATTCAATTTCATTGTTTTTTGGCACTGTTCTTAATCTTTTCAGGGGTTTATTATTCATTCCTCTTTCTTTCAGCATTTTTTCTATTGAAATAAATTTGTCTTGGAAAAATTCAATAAAGTCTTTTATTTTTCCTTCTGAACAGGACTGGTTTGTTACATTTAATTTATCTAAAATCCGGTAATCACTTTCTATTTCTTTTGCTTTGGAAGAAAACTTTTTTTTTATTTTTTCTTCTTCTTTTTGTTTGGGCATTTTAGTTGATTCAGAAACAATTTTTTCTTCAATCATTTTTTTTGTTATTACAAAAACTTTTTTTTCTATTGATTCTTCAATTAGTTTTTTGTAGTCAATTTCCTGTTCTATGATTAATTCAACTGCGCTGTTTTCTATTATTGCATTTTTTTCTGATGCAAACTCAATTACTTCTTTTTTTTCAGTCATTCCCATTACTTAACTTTTTCTTTTAAGTTTTCCAGTTCGCTTATTATAGTCCATATTTCTGTTCTTGTATGCGCAGGCATATTAATGTCATTGCTTATATCGTCTAACATATACACTGCTGAACTGATGTTTACTTCTGATTCTTCTTTGCTTTCTATTTTATTTTTTGCGTCTTCAACTACTTTTCGAATGTTTCTTGGAACTGAAGTATCCTGAATTACAGCTTCCATTAATTCATTTAAATAACCTGAGTCTATTTCTTTTTTTTTCATTTAAAACACCTCTAAAAATAGTTTTTGCCCTGAATTAACTCTTGAAGAGAAATCAATTTAAATTCAATCAAAACAATTAAAAACACTAAACGCTTTATTTATTTAATGAAAAAAACACTTTTGTTTCTGCTGTTAATCCTGTTTATTTCCCCTGCATTTGCTTATGATGACTGTGAAGAGGAGGCCTGGCCAGAATCTCCTTTTTGGGACCTTTTGCATAATATTCAACCTTCTGGGACCCCTCCTTATTTACAGGTGGATGTAGGTGATTTTTTTGTTTTTCGGACTGACGCCAGAACCACAAGCGACCCCACTACTGTTCCTTGTGAAATAGATATTAATTTTCAGTATTCTACAGGTTTATCTGGTCCTTGGGCCAGAATTCCTGACCCAACTTTTCATCCTGCTTCTCCTTCTTTCAGCGGTTTGGAAGCGAGAAATCCTTCTCCAGATAAACTGACTTACCAACCGGATTCCATGGTCGATGAAACTGGCATTGGTTGCCCGCCATGCCCTTTATGTTATGACCTTGAAAGATGCTATCCGCTTGAAGTTTATTGCACTCAACCAGGAACTTTCCATCTGCAAACCTCTTCTATTCAAACAGATCCAGAGGTTCTTACTGCAGTTCAATGTATGGCAGTAGCTGATTCTCCCCCGACAGGCTATTTTACTTCTCCTTTAGGCCCTGAAACAATTGCTGTTGATAACTATTTGGTTCAATGGCAGGCATCAGACCTTGACACCCCTGTTGACGATTTAACTTATAAGTTTTTTTGTTCAGGCCCTATTAATAATGCTGATTGCCCCGGCGCTGGCGTCTGGACTAATGATGTCGAATTCAAACAAATAAATAATTTAATAGAAGGAGATTATGATTTTACTGTTGAAATTTATGATGATACACTTCCGATTCAAAATAAGACAACTATTTACAGCAGCACTTTAACAGTTGATTTTCCTTCAGTTAATACTCCTCCTACCGGAAGCTTTACTAATCCTTTGGGCCCTTCTGCTGTTTATGGAACTAATTATACTGTTGAATGGGATGCTTTTGATGCTGACGGAGATTCATTAACTTATACTTTTTTTTGGGACAGCCCAAGCGATTCAGGTTCTGATACAATAACAGACCCTTTTTATGCAATGACTGGTTTGGTTATCGGAGAAGATTATGTTTTTAGTGTTGAAGTCAGTGACGGAACTAATCCCCCTGTTACTTTTTTCAGTGATGTTTTGTCTGTTATGGCGCCTACAGATGTTTTGTCTATTTCTGCTTTGTCGGTTACGCCGGTAGCCATTTATGGTGATGGAACAATTGATGTTTATTTAGAGGTAAGGAATGAATCAGACAGATTGGTTGACATGAATGTCTGGTTCATTAATGATAAATTTGATGATGTTGCAGGCGAAACAGGGTTTCAGTTTTACAGAAGAGTAGGGGTTGCAGGAAACTCAAAGCAGGCCTTTTCAATGACAGAGGACTTCTCTGATTTAGCTGAGCCTTTGAAAACAGGGGATTATAATGTTGAAGTTGTTATTGAAGGATTTTTTTCAGGTACAAGAGAAAGCACTAATTCAGAGAATTTAACTGCTTTTGCTTATTTCACTGTTTTGGATGAACAAAAAGCTGTTTCCCTGCCTGAAACAAATTTGTTTTTTGTTCTATTGATTCCATTGGCAGCAGCTTTTATTCTGAGAAGAAAATAGTTTTTTTATTGAGAATTTTTTAATAATTCAGTGTATTAAAAATAATTTTTTTATTTAAGGTTATTTAATAATTCAGTGTATTCTTCCATTGTAATTACTTTGTTTTCCGGAACCTCAAAAACCGAGTTATTAATTTCATTAAATTTAATATTGTTTAATTCAATTGCAGTTGTTTCAATTTCTATTCTTATTATTATTCCATATTTTTCTGAAACCCATGCTTTTGTTTTTAGCTGTTCTGCTCCCTGATATTGCTGATGACTGAATTCAATTATTCTTGTTTCAAATCCCTGAATTGTTTCTTTTCCAATTTCTGTTGATGAAATTCTTTTTAGTTCTTCTGAATATTTGTTCAAGTGATGCGGGCTCTCTGTTTCCTTTGATGCTTTTACATATTTGTCCAAGCTTTTATCATAAATATAAGCATTTAATCCATCAAATATTTTAGTGCTTTCTTTTCCTTTGCTGTTTTCTTCAATAAGGTATTTTTCGTCTTTCACAAAAGTTTTTTTTGTTCTAATTAATTCATCATTACTTTTTAGTGTCAAACCATATTCAATGTTTTTTATGCTGTCTGCTTTAACAAGCACTTCAATTAATGTTTCTTCGCCATAAATTTCATTTGGGGTTTTTTTGATTATTTGTTTTTGTTCTGGTTCCAGAAAAGTATGAGTGCATCCGGCCAAAGAAATCAGCAGAACCAATACAACCAAAACAACTATTTTTTTCATTTGTATTTAATTAATTCAAACTGCTTTAAAAGCTTTTACAATGTTAATTTCGTTCAACACCAAAACAATTAAAAACACCAAAGCACTTTCTTATTGCATGAAAAAAGCATTGGTTTTTTTAATTTTAATTTTCTTTCTGGCAAATGTTTGTGCTTTGGAAAGATGCACTTATGTTTCTTGGAATGTAGTGGAACCAGAGTCTCTTGCTGAAGTTACTGCAGGGGTTCCTTTTAAAATGAAATTAATGTTGTCTGGGTATTATGATGATGGTATTGGTGGTCCTTGTGGCGAAACTAGCAACCCTTGCGAAAACTGTGAAACTGACTTAACGTTTGAGTATATAAATTATTCCCTTTCCTTGCCTTCTTATCAACGAATTCCTGATTTAACTTTTGATCCTCCATCAGGTGTTCCTGGCGTTTATCCTATTGAAAGCAAGACAGGATATCCATCACCTGAAAAGGATAATGAAACTTATTGTGATTGCATTGCAACAGGAACATGTGTTGCTGATTTTACTGGAATATATGAAATTTGGGTTGTCTGCAATGACCCGATTACCACTTCACATGATTATGATTATGGGTTCAGAGCAAAATCAACTGATGCTCCTTCTTCCGGAATAAACCCAAGTATTGGTGAATTCATTAATTGTGTTCCTGCAACAGGTCCGGTTAATACTCCTCCTATAGGGAGTTTTGTTTCTCCTGAAGGCGATTCAGCGGTTTATGGAACTAATTACACTGTTGAATGGGAGGCATTTGATGCTGAAAATAATCCATTAACTTATACTCTTTATTGGGAAAACGAAAGTCTAAGCGATGTTGGAAGTGTGGATACTGGTTTAGATAAATCTTATACAATGACTGGTTTGGTTATTGGGGAAGATTATACTTTTAGTGTTGAAGTTGATGACGGGGTAAATGAATCGGTTGAGTTTTTCAGTGATGTTCTTTCTGTTATGGCTCCTTTAGATTATTTGTCTATTTCGGCTTTAACCGTTACCCCTGAAGTAATTAACGGAAACGAAAAGATTGAAGTTTATTTAGAGGTAAGGAATGAATCAGACAGGTCAGTTGATATTAATGTCTGGTTTTTTAATGAAAATTTTGATGATGGCCCTCTTGCCGATGAACATTTCAGAAGAGAAATTAATGTTCCGGCTAATTCAAAACAATCTTTTTCTATGGAAGAAGATTTTGTTGATTTGGCTGTTCCATTGACTGCAGGAGAATATTCAATAGAAGTTGTTGTTCAAGGATTTTTTTCAGGTACAAGAGAAAGAACTAATTCAAAGGATATAAGTGCTTTTGCTTATTTCACTGTTTTGGTTGAACAAAAATCCCTTTCTTTGCCTGAAACAGGAATAATTGCAGTTCTTTTGATTCTTATAGCAGTGGCTTTAATTCTTAGAAAGAAAAAGAAATAACTGCCTTTTTATTTTTTCTTTTTCTTCTTCAATCCATTTTTTTTATTATTTTTTCTTTTAGTTCTTTGTCTGTGTCTTCTGTTATTATTATTGGCCATTCGCTGAATTCTGTTTCTGCTTCTTTGATTTGTTTTTCTGTTGCAATGTCTTTTTTGTTTAATGCAACAACAATTTTTTTCTTTGTTTTTTTTATTTCATTCAATAAACTTTTTTGTTCTTTTAATGAATAACTTGATTCGCTTAAGTCAACCACAAAAAGTATGATTCCATCTAAATTAGTTAATGCATTAAGTGCTTTTTTTTCAATTAAGTTTCTTTCTTCTTCTTTTCTGTCAAGCAGCCCCGGAGTGTCAATTACCTGAAATTCTTTGTATTTGTCTGTAAAATACCCTAATTCAATTCTTTTTGTTGTAAAAGGATATTCTGCTATTTCTGGTGCGCTTCCAGTAATCCTTTCTAAAATAGTTGTTTTTCCTGAGTTAGGAAAACCCGCCACTATAATTGAAGGAATTAATTTTATTTCAGGGATTTCCCTTATTTTTTTCCCTGTTTCATTTAATGCTTTAACTGTTCTCACTACATCTTTTTTTAATGAAAGGATTCTTCCATAACAGATTCTTCTTATTTTTTCTGGTTCATTGCTTCTTCTGATTGAAGCTAAGTTTTTTCTTTTAATGTCTTTGATTATAGTATTTAGTTTGAATAAATATCCGGTTTGTTTTTTGAATTCTTTTAATTCAATTAAGCTTTCAAGAGATTCTTTTTGAAATTGATTTAGTTGGGAAATAATAGGAAACGAACTTATGTATAAGTCAATTTTGTCTGTTATATAATCTGCCATTAAACTTATTCTTGCTTTTTCTTTTGAGTAAATCAGTTTCTTTTTATTTCTGATTCCTGATATTTTGGCTGTTTCTTTTCTTGCATAACCCATTCCGTTTTCAAACAATCCTTCTGCATCAAGGTATTTTGGTTTGCTCATTTTCATTTTCTTCATTGTTTTTCCCCTTCAATCCCTTTTATAAAAATTCAACAAGCTGTTTTGTTGTATAAACTTTGACTTTGTTTTGTTGTTTAAAATGTTTGTCATCAGACCAGACAGGAATATTCTGCATTTCTATTGACAATGCAATAAAAACAACATTATCAACATCAATTTCTTTCATTATTTCAATTGCCTTGTTGATTGAATCTTTTGAAATGTCTTCCTCAGAAAGAACAGTTATTTTAGACATCAACTTATCCATCAAGGAATTAAATTCATTTTCATCTATTTGGGCTTTCTTTTTTATTAATGACTTGTATTTTACCACTTCATTTAATCCAAATTTGACAGTAAAAAAAGAAAATTTTCTGCTTAAAAGTATTTTCCTGCTATAACCGTCTTTAATCAAAGAAGCAATGATTCTGTTTGAGTCGGCAATTAATTCCATGAACCAAACCTTTTCTCAAACCTTTTCCTGATTTCAGATTTTATTTTATGCCCTATTTCTTCAGCATCTTTTTCAGTGAACTCGCTGTTTTTCAAAACCTTATCCATCCATTCCAGTTCCTCCACTCTTTTTTCAAAAGCTTCTCTTGCAATCTCACTCCATCTCACTTCAGAATGCTTTTTCATTCTATCCTTCAAAGGGTTTGGAATAGCCAGAGTCATATTAGCCATAAAAACATCACCAAAAGAATTATGTGAAAACACATATTTAATTATATGCTTTGTTTCCCTGAAAAAGCGCAGTATATAAAATTAAATCCAAAACCACTGATTTCATAAACATGCTTTTTGTTTATGTTTTATTTGAGTTTTAAAGCTTTTTTCATGAATTCTTTTTTATTCTTTTCTCAGGTTAAATCTGTAACTTTAATCTTTAGATGTGATTTAATGGAATTGTATTCTGGTAATTATAAATTATATTTGATTGTCCCTTTAATCCTTACTATTGTTTTTTTGTTTATTGTCTTGGTTTATCCAGGAGTTCAGCCTGGAATTGACTTAAAAGGAGGCACCCAAATAATTATCCGTTCTGATACTCCTGCTGATGCAGTTGAATTAAAGGAATTATTAGAGCAAAAATTTGATTTTACTGAACTTTCAATTAATTCAATTTCTTCTCCTACAACTCATGGAATAAATATTCAGTTTTCCGGAGAAACAACTTTAGATAAAGCAAAAGCAGAACTGGATTTAGCTAAATCTTTGCTTGAATCAGATCCAGTTCAAGCAGAACAACATGCATTGAATTCAATTAGTTTATCTTCTAAATTTTTTAAAGCAAGTGATGAAGGATTAAAAGGAAAGGAATTAATTGAAAAAGCCGATGAAATTTATTCTAAAGCAAAAGATGCTCTTCATCAGGAAATCAAATCTGTTGTTGCAGTTAATTTTGGTTTGTCTTCTGATTTCTTTTTTTCAACTAAAGAAGTCCCTCCTGTTTTAGGCCAGACTTTTTGGGATAATGCATTATTTGTCAGCATTGTTGCCTTATTTGGAATCATTATAGTGATTTTTTTCTTTTTCAGAGAATTTATTCCTTCTGTTGCAGTAATTTATGCAGGAATATTTGATGTTCTTACAGCTCTTGCTTTAATGTCTTTAACTGGTATTGCTTTAGGCTTGAATTCAATTCCTGCTTTGCTTTTATTAATTGGTTATAGTGTTGATACAGATATTCTTTTGACAACCAGACTGCTTAAAAGAAAAGATAAAACCCCGCGGAAAAGAGTTATTGATTCAATGAAAACAGGGCTTACAATGACTTTTACTACTATTACGGCTGTTTTGGTAATGCTTGTATTGTCTTATTTTTATCAGATTGATGTAATGTTTAATATTTCTGCAGTTATTTTGTTTGGTTTGTTTGGAGACTTAATTGTTACTTGGATGATGAATGCTCCAATTTTATTATGGTATGTTGAAAGGAAGGCGAAAAAAGCATGAGAGACTTATTCAAAAGCTGGAAAATTATTTTGCTGTTAGTTTTCTTATTTATTTCTGTTCTTTCAATTTCATTTAATGGCTTAAGATATGGAATTGATTTTAATGGAGGAACTCAGTTTCAGATTCATTTAGAAAAACCTTTAACTAGTTCAGCCGAAATAGCTCAGGTCACTTCAATTATTTCTCATAGATTGGATTGGACTGGCTTAAAAGACACTAAAGTTACTGCTTGGGGGAATGAATTTATTATTGCTCAGGTAGCAGAAACTGATCCAGAACAAGTTGAAAAAATTGAATTATTATTAAAAAAGCAGGGGAAGTTTGAAGCAGTTTTAGAAGGAAAAACTATTTTTTCCGGTTCAGATATACTTCATATTTTTAAAGATACATCAAAAGGATACGGCATTTTAAAGCAAGGCGATGGAGTTGAATGGAGACTTCCTTTTTTATTGAGTGAAGAAGCTGCTCAAAGATTTACTGAAATGACTTTTCATAAATGCACTATAACTGGTTTTGATGAAGCTCAAGGAAAAACTTATGATTGTGAAAAAACTTATTTTTTTATTGACAGACCTAAAGCAGTAATTTTAGTTCCTCCTACGTTGTATCAGAAAGACAAAGATTTGTTACTTGCAGGAAATTTTGTTGAAAACATTCCTTTAGGAACTGACATAGATGAATTAATTCTTAATGCTCAGACTCCTTTGATTTCAACTGATTCAAATATTAGTGATTTAGACAAAAACAAATTAATTGGTTATTTAGGGGAATTTGAAAATATTATTGTTCCTGTTGATGTTTATTCTGATGAATTTCTTTTGGATTTAAATGCTTTAGGTTTTAAAGTAATTAAAATTAGTCCAGAAGAAGGAATTCCCTGGATTTGGACTGCTGCCGGAGCAAAAGAAGTCATTTCTTTAAGTGAAGACGTTACTAATATGAGTCCTTATATTGAGGATGTAAAAGATGCAAAAAGGTATTCTGAGTTAGTTATCAGAGGATTTGGTTCTGATGAACAAGATGCTTTAGATAAACTTTCTAATATTTCTATTTTGCTTGAATCAGGTTCTCTTCCAATAGGAGTTGAATCAATTGGAAAAGAAACAATTTCTCCTAATCTGGGAGGAGAATTCTTGTTTATTGTTACTTTAATGGGAATAATTGCATTATTTGTTGTAGTGCTGGTGTTATTTATCAGATACAGGGAGCCAAAGCTGATTTTACCTATTGCTTTTACTATGTTTTCTGAAGTTGTTTTAATTCTCGGTTTTGCTTCTTTTATTAAATGGAATTTAGACCTTGCTTCTCTTGCAGGAATTATTGCTGCTGTAGGAACAGGAGTTGATGATCAGATAATTATTGCAGATGAATTATTGAGAAAAGAATCTGATTATGAAACTTCTTTTGTTAACCGTGTAAAAAGAGCTTTTTTCATTATTTTTGCCGCTGCGGCCACTTCTCTTGTTACTATGTTCCCAATAATCTTATTTGGCTTTGGTTTAGGCAAATTAGTAGGATTTGCAATCACTACAATTTCAGGAGTATTAATCGGAGTATTAATCACCCGACCTGCTTTTAGTGAAATAGCAAAATATTTACTTTCAGGAAAAAACTAATTCAAAGTAGTTCATTGAATTCTTTTATTTTGGTTATTCTTTTGGTGAAATAATACCATAATCCAATAATAAATAATGCTGTTGTCATCCAAGAAATTTCATGAACTATCCCAATTAATTCCTGCCCAAAATTTATTCCAACCCATAAAACAAAATAGATTCTGAGTAAATTCAGGAAAAACATTATTATTCCTGCTACTAAAAAAATCTGTATTTTTTGTTTTATTTCTGGTTTTCTCAAAGAAAAAATTATTGCCGCAATAATACTAATGCTGACTAATCCTGTGCAGGATGGATTAATTAATACTCTTTGGTTTTCCAAAAAAAGCAGGTTGTTCTGAATATTTAAACCCAATAAATTTGACTGGAATAAAGCAATAAAATTTTGTAAAACTTCTGTTGGTATGGTCCATACAAGATAATGCAATACGCTGAATATTACTGTAAATTTTACTAAAAACATTATTGTTTTGTTTATTTCTTTCATTTTTTACCACGGAACTTTTTTTAGCTTGAATTTAAATGCAATAAAATTGCTTGTTTTATGAGCAACTAAAGTGATTAAACAAATTAAAACAAATAATTCAATTGAAATAACACATATGCGACTTCCAAGTAAAATTCCTATTACTACAAAATCTAACTGGTCTAATAAGAAAACTGGTTTTCCTCTTTCTATCCCACATCGTCTTTTAATAAAGCTTCCAAGCAAATCCCCTGTTATTGCTCCTATTGCCAGCAAACTTCCATACCACAAATATTGCGGTATTATTGGAGTGTTTCCCTGAAAACAAAAATTAACTATTAATACTGCAACAATTCCTGCAAGTATTCCAAAAAAAGTTCCTTTGACTGTTTTTCCTTCCCCAAACAAAGGCTTTTTGTCAATAAAATCAGTGTTTAAATCAATCCGTGTTTTTCCTCCTAACAGCATTGCAGTTGAATTAGCTATATATAATGGAATCAAAATCAATAATATTTTGGTTATTAAAAACAAATAATCCATTATTTCACTTTTTTTATTTAATTCAAATTAATTATGTTTATTCAGTTATTAAATAGTTTGCCTATTAAATCCTTTTTTATTTTTAACACCTGCTTATTATTCTATGAATAAATTATTCTTATTTGCTTTTATTGGATTCATTTTTCTGGTGCTTTTAATTATTGTTGTTTCTTTTGCTTTTTCTTCTGATTTTTCTGAACAAATTGCAGTTATTCCAATTAAAGGAGATATTTCTTCTTCCAGTTCTTCTTTTTCTTTGGCAATGACTTCTTCTCAGATAGCAGAAAAAATCACTGAAGCAGATAAAGACCCTTTTATTAAAGCAATTTTTTTGGATATTGATTCTGGTGGAGGAAGCGTTGTGGCAACAAAAGAAATTGTTTATGCTGTAAGAGCAGCAGAAAAACCGGTTGTTGCTTATATTGGGGAAGCAGGGGCTTCTGGAGCTTATTATGTTGCTGCTGCTTCTGATTTAATTATTGCTGATGAAGACTCTTTAACAGGAAGCATTGGGGTAATCAGCAGTTCTGCTAATTTAGAGGGTTTAATGGAAAAACTTGGAATTAAAATGAAAATATTAAAAGAAGGTGAATTCAAAGACATTGGTTCTCCTTATAGGGAATTAACTTTAGAAGAAGAGCAAATGTTACAGGATTTAATTAAACAGGCTTCAGTTAATTTCAAAAACAATATTTTAGATTTCAGAACAGATAAAATTTCTGTTTCTGAATTTAATAAAATAGCAGATGGCAGAATTCTTTCAGGAACACAAGCAGAAGAAATTGGTTTAATTGATTTAACCGGAAGCAAAGATTTTGCAATAAAAAAAACTGTTGAATTAGCCGGCATTAAAGGAGAACCATTATTAAAAGATTTTTCTGCAACCCAAACCGATTTTTTTTCCAGTATTTCCAGAATGGGTTATTCTTTTGGAACAGGATTTATTACTGCAATAAAAAACTCTGATTCAGATTTTTCTTTACAGGCAAAATGATTATAGATTAACAGCAAATAATTTACAAAGTGATTATCACTGCAAATAACACTGCTATTGCAGTTGCAAGGAAATTAACCCATGTGTTGTTCATTTTTCTTTTTCTTTCAAATAATGCTCCTAATATGCTGTCAATAAATGTTCCAATTAATCCTGCTAATAAAATTATTCCTGCAAAAAACACGCTTGAATATAAAGCATAATACATTAATGCAATTAATCCAGAACCAATTAAAGCCGAAACACATCCAAGAACAGTGATTCCTCCATCTGTTCCTGTTTCAACTTCTTTCAAATTAGTTATTAATAAAGGTTTTTTTTTAGATAACATTCCTATTTCAGAACTCATTGTGTCAGCTAATGCAGCTGAAACCCCTGCAAAAAATCCAATAGGAAAATTTAATGCTAATGCAATTACTGCTGCTAATGAATTCCCTAATACATTGCCTGTTGTTCTTGTTTCATGTTCTTTGTTTCTTTTTTTTGAGCCATATCTTGTGCTTAATTCTCCTATAATGAAAAAATACGCCATAAACAAAAAAGCAGTTAGTCCTCCGACTGAAGTTAATGTCCCTAAAAAAATCGTTATTAATCCGATTAATAAACCGATTAAAATTCCTTTTTTGTCAAAGCTTTTTTTTCTTATTGAAATAAAAGAAAACAATCCAAGAACCGCAATCACTATAATTATTTCAGTGAAGTTAAGCACTTTTATTTCCCTTCGATTAACTTTGTTTTTATGACTTCGACTCTTTTTATTATTCCTATTTTTTTTGTTTCGTTTTGTATTTTTATTGCAATGTTTCCGAAAATCATTTCATTTGTAAAGTCATCAAAGTCTCTCTTTTTTGAGGCATAAGCAATTTTTTCTATCATTATTTTTCTTACTGCGGTTTCTTTTATTCTTGCAAATTTATTGAATGAAATTGCAATTGTTTTTACTCTTGCTTTTTGTCCCTCTTTTAAATTAACTACTTGGTTTGTTTCCATTTTACTGCTTCTTCTTCTAATGCTTCTTTTTAAGAAATTAGTGTTTACTTCGTGACCGACTAATTTAGTATAAGCCTTTAATCCCTGCACATCAAATATTTTGAAGTATAAAGTAACATGCTGTTTTTTTGGGTTTCCTGTTAATTCCCTTGCGCTTAAACTAATTACTCTGTTAATTAATGTTTCTGGTTTTTCTGCTACTGTTTCCCCTATTTCTTTTTGGTCAAATAATTTTGGTGCATAAATAGTAAACCATTTCTTTTTTTTCCATTTATCTGTGGTTCTTCTTGTATCAGTTCTTTTTGGTTTTACTTTTTCTTTTTTTTCTTCTTTTTTTGCCATTTTAATCAATTTCCTGAATTATTTTTTCGCCTGCTTTGTGCATTTCTTTTAGTCCTTTTCCTTTTATTGCTTTTGAATAATTCCCTGTTGAAACTTTGATTGAATAATTCATTATTTCACCATCAAAGCAGCGTCTTCTTCAGTGTATTTCCAGCCTTCTGGAATAAGGTTTTTCTTTGAATAATATTTTGTTAATCTTCTTATTTTTGATACAGTTAATTGGTATCCTCTTTTTGCTGTTTTGTCATGGTTGTTTATTGCCATGTGTTTTTTTTCTTTAACTGATTTTTTAATTAGATTTAATAAGTCTCTTGGGAAATCAGTTTTTAGTCCTTCATCGTTAATTATTTTTTGTATTTTCTTTTTTGTTGCTGATTTAACTGAAGGAACTGCATAAACATCTCTTAATATTACACCTATTTCTGATGCAGTTTTTCCTTTGTGGGCTAATTCCATTATTTTTTCTGTTATTTCTTTTGGTTTTATTTCAACCCAGTCTGGGTTATCTTTTTTTACTGGTCTTTTTGAACTGCTTTTTCCTTTGCTTCTTCCATGCATTCTTGCCAAATTAATCTACTCCTTTAATATAATATATTATTTAATGCGATAAATAAAATGAATAAATTACTAGAAAATAGCATCAATCTAATGCTTTAATCACAGTATTATTTTAGAAACATTAGGTTTTTATAGCTTTTTCAAAGGCTTTAATCAAAGGTATCTTGCTCTTTTTTCCACTTTATCCATTCTTTTTAATACTTCTTTTCTTTTGTTCCAGTTATATCCTTTTTCTATGTTATTCCATTCCTTTGTTTTTTCAGGATAATTTGCTAAAAAAGTTTTTTTAAACCCAAGCAAGTCCACTGCAAAATCTTCTGTTTTGTCTGATTTAAACCCTAACCCAAAATCAATTAAACAGATTTTTCCATTTTTTATCAGGATATTGTTTGTTGTCAAATCTCCGTGAATTATTGAATTTGAATGAAGCAAAGAAATCTGTTTTCCTGTTTCCCTAAAATCTTTTTGTTTCATTGATTCAATTTCTTCCTTCAATTTTTTTGCACTAATATATTCCATTACAATAACCGAGTTCTTTCTGTCAATTTCGTAAATTACCGGAGTCCTTATTCCTGCTAATTTTGCTTTATGGATTAAGTTTATTTCATCTCTTGTTCTGTTTGTTCTTATTTTTTCATCTAATTTTTTTTCTCGGTATTTTTTTCTGTTTCTCTGCTTTTCCACTGCTTTTTTTCCGTTGAATTCAGTTAAATAAGTTTTTGCTTCTGCTCCTTCAAAAATCAGTTTTTTCATAAAAAATCAGTTATAAAAACAATTTTTTAACATGTTCTTTCTGCTTCTTGTTTCAGTTTATTGAATGAATTCACTGCCACATCTGTTGTATCTAATGCGTTTTCATTCCATGTATTTGTTTTTTCTGCTAAATCAGGATAATAAGAAACATAATCCTGCACTGCGCTTCCTGCTGTTGTAGCTGATTTAATTATTGAGTCAATTAATTCAATTTGCGCATTGCATTCCTGTGTTTTCTGTAATTCAATTAAATCCAATTGCATTTGGGCTAATTCTTTTTTTGCTGTAATTAAATAATTTAATGCTTTAATGTCATCATTCTGGTTTTTTTCGCTGAATTCTTTTTCTAATCCAGTTAATTCTGCCTGATATTCTTTTAATTGATTTTCTTCTGCCGGAACCAGCTTTTCTCCTAAATCAAATTCATTATCAATTGAATTAATTTCTTTTAATCCTTCATCAAAAGAAACAAAATTAAATATTTTTACTGCAAAAAGCAAATACAATATTATTGCTATTGCAATTACTGCAAATAATGTTTTTTTTACACTCATTTTTTCACTTCTATTCAGTATTAATATGTTTTCTTATTATTAAACTTTTTTCTGATTTTTTTTATCCCAGCTGCAAAATTTGCTATAATGCTTGAAATCATATGACTTATTAATAAAATATAAATTGTTTCTTTTTCAAGAAATTCAAATAAATAAATTCTTTTTGTTATTAAATAAAGCACTATAAAAATCACTGCAGTTAACAGCACTTTTTTTCTGGTTATTTTAACATAATGGAATACAGGAACTTCTTCCACTATTGAAAGCCCTAAAGGAACCCCCATTACCATGATCAGAAAGAGAGTGTAGCCCCATCCAGTAAGCACAAGGAAAATCCACGGGATTGCCAGCATAAAAGTAATCTGTTTGGACCTTTCCTTTAATTTTTCAGGGCTTTTTTTGTTCCATCCAACATAGTTTTCAAGCAGTGAAATAAACACTATCATTGAAGTAATCATTAAAATAAAATAAATTCTTGCCTGAACTACATCAAAAAAAGGGGCTTCTCCTAAAATCAGCCAATAGCTTGCAATAATTATTAATGCCAGTAAAATAAATGAAATTCTGAATTGTGTCCTGATTTTTTCCGAAACCATCTAAATAGAACAGTCTTCATTATATTTATTTTTGTGGTTATTCGAATACTTCCCTGAATTTCCTGAAGAAGCCGTTTTCTTTTTGTTTTTCTCCTTCTTTTATTTCTTCAAATAATTTTTTTTGTTTTTTTGAGAGTTTTTCAGGAGTCCTTACAATTACTTTGATGTATTCGTCTCCATAACCGCCTCTTTCAATGTCTTTTATTCCTTTTCCTTTTAACCTGAAAATAGTTCCTGTTTGTGTTCCTGAAGGAATTTTTAATTCTGCTTTTCCTTTTAATGTAGGAACATCAATTTCTCCGCCTAAGGCTGCAGTAGAAAAAGTTATTGGCACTTCTCCGTAAATGTCTGTGTTATCTCTTTTAAAGAATTCATCTGGTTCAATAAAAATCACTACATATAAGTCTCCGTTTCCTGCTCCTCTTTCTCCTGCATTTCCTTCTCCATGAAGTCTTAAATAAGCGCCATTTTGTATTCCTTCAGGAATTTTTACAGTGATTTTTCTTGTTTTTTTAGTTCTTCCTGTTCCATTGCATTTAGTGCATGGATTTTTTACTGTTTTTCCTTCTCCGCCGCATTTCCTGCAGGTAGTTCTTGTAGTAAAAGTTCCAAAAGGAGTTCTTTGTGAACTGGTTTGCATTCCACTTCCCTGACATTGACTGCATTGAATTAATCCGTCTTTTTCTTCTGAGCCGGTTCCATTGCATTTATCACATGATTCAACTCTTTCTATTCCGATTTCTCTTTTTGTTCCAAAAACAGCTTCTTCAAAAGAAATATTTAAATCAAATCTTAAGTCAACTCCTTTTGTTGGCCCTCTTTTTCTTTTCCTTGAACCAAAAATATCGCCAAAACCAAAGTTTGAAAACAAGTCATCAAAGTCCATTCCGGAAAAATCAAATCCTCCTTGGCCAGTTCCTTGGAATCCTTCTGCTGCATGGCCAAACTGGTCATAATTAGCTTTTTTTTGTTCATCGCTTAAAACAGAATATGCTTCTAATACTTCTTTGAATTTTTCTTCTGCATTATCTTCTTTTGAAATATCTGGATGAAATTTTTTTGCCAGTTTTTTGTATGCTGCTTTTACTTCTTCTGCTGAAGCGCCTTTTTTTAATCCAAGAATTTCATAGTAATCTCTTTTTGTTGTCATTAAACTGTCACGCCCAGTTTGCATGCGTGCACGGCATAAAGCCGTGCTTGCATTTTTTCAAAATACATCGTATTTTCTAAAAAATAAAAAGAGAAAAGAAGTTAAGTTAAATCAATTCTTTTACTTCTTTTTTTCTTTTTTATCTTTTTTTTCGTCTTCTATTTTATAGTCTGCATCAACTACTTTTTCCCCGTTCTTCTCTTTTTCTTTTCCTGCTTCCTGACTTTGTTTTGCTTGTTGTTCTTGTGCTGCTTTCTGGTATAATTCAGTTGATGCTTCCTGAAACAAGTTATTTACTTCATCTAATTTTGTTTTGATTGCTGAAACATCTTTTTCTTTTGGTTCAAGCAATTTCTTTAATTCAGCTGTTTTGTCTTTTATTCCCTGAATTTTTTTTGAATCAACTTTGCCTTCCATGTCTTTTAGTGTTTTTTCTGTTTGGTAAACTATTGCATCTGCTTGATTGATTGTGTCTATTTCTTCTTTTTTCTTTTTGTCTGTTTCAGCAAATTCTTCTGCTTCTTTTTTCATTTTTTCTATTTCTTCATCTTTTAGTTTTTGTGAGGCAGTAATTGAAATTTTTTGGCTTTTTCCTGTTCCGGTATCTTTTGCTGTTACATGAACTATTCCATTTGCATCAATGTCAAAAGTCACTTCAATTTGTGGAATGCCTCTTGGTGCTGGAGGAATTCCAATTAACTGAAATCTTCCCAGTGTTTTGTTTCCTTCTGCCATTGCTCTTTCTCCTTGCAATACATTAATGTCTACTGCTGTTTGGTTGTCTGCTGCAGTGGAAAAAATCTGTGATTTTTTTGTTGGAATAGTTGTATTTCTTTCAATTAATTTAGTAAATACTCTCCCTAAAGTTTCTATTCCTAAACTCAATGGAGTTACATCTAATAACAAAATATCTTTTACTTCTCCTGATAAAACTCCTGCTTGTATTGCTGCTCCCATTGCAACACATTCCATTGGGTCAACTCCACTTTCAACTTTTTTGCCGACAATTTTTTCCACAAATTTTTGTACTACAGGCATTCTTGTCGGGCCTCCAACCATAATTATTTTGTTGATTCCTGCAGGAGTTAATTTTGCATCAGCTAATGCCTGATTAACAGGTTTTTCGCATTTTTTTACTATGTCTTTAACTAATTCTTCTATTTTTGCTCTGTTTAATTTCATTACAAGATGTTTTGGCCCTTCTTTTGTTGCAGTAATATAAGGCAGATTAATTTCTGTTTCAATTACATTACTTAATTCTATTTTTGCTTTTTCTACTGCTTCATTTAATCTCTGTAAAGCCATTTTATCCTGTTTTAAGTCAACTGCCTGTTCTTTTTTGAATTCCTGTATAATGTATTCCTGTATTTTTTCATCCATGTCTCTTCCGCCTAATTGAGTGTCTCCTGAAGTTGATTTTACTTCAAATACTCCTTCGCCGAATTCCATTATTGTTACATCCAGTGTTCCGCCACCAAAATCAAATACAAGGATTTTTTGGTCTTTTTCTTTTTTGTCTAATCCATAAGCTAATGAAGCCGCTGTTGGTTCATTAACTATTCTAATGACTTCTAATCCTGCAATTTTTCCTGCGTCTTTTGTTGCTTGTCTTTGGTTGTCGTCAAAATATGCCGGAACTGTAATTACTGCTTTTTCTACTTTTTCTCCTAAAAAGCTTTCTGCATCTTTTTTTATTTTTTGCAGGATAAAAGCCGAAATCTGCTGAGGTGAATATTCTTTTCCATGGGCTTTATATTTGTAGTCTGTTCCCATTTTTCTTTTTGCTCCGGTTATTGTTCCTTCCGGATTGCTTACCGCCTGTCTTTTAGCCGGTTCTCCAACTAACATTTGTCCTTCTTTAGTAAAAGCTACAACTGAAGGAAATGCTTTTCCATATAAACTTGCTCCTTCTGCTGAAGGAATTATTTTTGGTTTTCCTCCTTCTAAAACTGCTGCTGCAGAGTTTGAGGTGCCTAAATCAATACCAATTACTTTACTCATTTTGTTGCCTCCTAATATTTTTCTTTGATTTTGTTTAATCAATTAACATAAATTTCAAATCTTGTTTTTCTTTCGTTAAAATTCATTTTTGGTTTGGCTTTATCAGGAATTTCTTCAGGAAAATCATCAAAATCACCCCAGTCTTCTTCCCGCATTTCTATTTCATTCATTTTTACCAACTCTTTTTTTTAACTTAATTTTTTTTATTCATTTTTTTTTTGTTTTTTCTTTCTTTCAATTTTCTTCTTTTTTATTCATTTTCCTTTTTTTCTGTTTCTTTTTTATTCACTTTTACTTTTGAATGCCTTAAAACTTTTTCTTTTAACAAATAACCTTTTTGCAGTTCTTCCAATATTATTCCATCCTCTTTTTCTAAATCATTTTCTTGCATTAAACATTCATGAAAAGTCGGATTAAATTTTTCTCCTTTTGCTTTGATTTCTTTTAATCCTTTTTTTTCCAGCACTTCAATTAACTGCTTTTTAATCAATTCAATTCCTTTTCTTTCTTTTTCATTCAGATTCTTTTCTGCTGATTCAATTGAATCAATTACCGGAAGCAATTCAGAAATTAATCCTGCATTGCTGTATTCAACAAACATTTTTCTGTCTTTTTCTTCTCTTTTCCTGAAATTCTCAAACTCTGCCTGAATCCTTTTAACTAATTCAGTTAATTCTTCTATTTTTTGTTCTTTTGAATCCTTTTCTTCGATTTTTGCTTCTTTGCTTTCTTGTTTTTCTTCTGTTTTTTCTTTTTCTATTTCCTTTGATTCTTTCTTTTCTGCTTCTTTTTCCTCTGTTTTTACTTCTTTGGTTTCTTTTAATTCTTTCTCTCTGTCTTCTTTTTCTTTGTTTTCAGATTCTTTTTTATGTCCAATCAAATCAATCACTGTCTAAAAAGTCTTAACACTGACTAAACAGTTCAATCAAAATCTTTTTAAACCTTTTGCAGAACTTTTATTTCATGGATGAAGAAAACCAAAGAAAACTACTTTCTGTAAGTCATAGATTTCAGTTAACCGGAAGAACTCATTTTCCTGTATCTAAACACAGGTTTCAGATTGTAATCAGAAAAGTTGAACAGCCTTTTTCGGCACAAACAGATGATGAATTTAACTGGTTATTGCAGTGTTTGGGCTTTTTTGAGCCTATTGATAAAGGAAAAACCGCTGCTTCTGTCTTTAAAGAATTGGTTAAAGCCACTGAAGAAGGCAAATTATTAACTTCAACTGAATTAGCTGATAGAATTGGTATGAGCAGAGGAGCAGTAATTAATCATTTAAATAATTTGCAGAGGTCTGGTTTAGTGTTAAAAGAAGGCAGTAGATATATGGCCAGAAGCAAATCAATGTTCAGAATAATCAAAGAATTACAGGATGAAATTGATTTAGTGTTCAGAAGAATGGAAAAAACTGCAAAAGAATTAGACGAAGAAATGGGGCTTTTCCCCAGAGACTAATTAAACCCTTTCAAATGTTGACTGGGAATGCCTTAAGATTGGGCTTTCGAATTTAAACCCTTTTTTATTTAAAAAGAGGAAAAAATTAAAAACACATCCAAACAGAAATAAATTGTTTTTACTGAAAAGTGGTTAAATGGCTTCAAGAACTTTTGGTAGTGTTCTCCTTATTTTAGGAGTTACGGCTTTTTTTTCGTCTATGGACATGATTGAATGGAGTTTATTGAACGAAACTGCTTTTGTTCAGCAGGGCCTTCTTGTCTTATTGTTTTCTTTTGCAGTATTCCATTTATTTAAGTGATATTATTTTATTTGTGTTTAGCCCTTTTATTTAGCATGAAATACAGCATTATCTTTTTTCCCGGAATGATTTTTCATGAATTCAGTCATTTGGTTGCCTGCCTGCTTTTTGGAGTCAAAGTAAAAAAAGTGAAATTCCTTGGATTAAATGAAGCTTATGTTGTTCATGAACAGTCCAATGCTTTGAAATCAATTATGATTACTATTGCTCCATTTATTTTAGGTAATTTAATTTCGTTTTATTTTTTTTCTTATTCTTTTAGTTTGTTGTTTTTTTCTAATTATTTAGGTTTTGTTTTCCTCTGGCTTGGGTTGAGTTTAGTGTATTATTCGTTTCCTTCTAATCAGGATGCAAAAAACACTTTTAATGCATTCAAGGATTTTTATGCTTCTAATTTAGTCAAAAGAAATATTTTCATCAAACTTTTATTGATTGTTTCCATCCCTTTTGTTTTTATTCCTTTGTTTGTTATTCTTGGCTTAATGGTTTTGTTTAATTATTTTTATTTTCTCCGGCTTGCATGGATTTTAACAGTATTTATTCTGGCTTTCAACCAATTGTATTTATTTGAATTAATTAATTCGCTTTTTTGATGCATTTAGCGCAACATTTTTATTGAACTGAAACCAAATAATATGTTATGATTAAAGAAAAGCTTGTTAAAGAAAAGCAGAAAGTTGTTGATAAAAAGAATAAAGTGAAAAAAGGTTTTGCTGAAGCAAAACAAGACACCAGAATTTTTGCTTTGTTGTTTATTGAGTTTATTGTTTCTTTGGCTATTGCTTTAAGTATTTATTTTTATCTGGATCCAGAAACAAATATAGTTCCTTTTCCTTTGAATGTGGTTGTTTTTATTGGCTTAATGGTTGTTTTATATTTTGTTTTTCATAAAACAAAAGAATTCAGGGAAGAAAGAAAACGTATTTAGTTAATCGGTTTCCCAGCCTTCGGAATCTTCATCTTCTTCTTCAAATGTTTCCACAATAGTTAGTTTTTTGCCTTTTCTTGTAACAAATGATTCTATTCCGCATGAAGGGCATTCAACTGCGTCGCCTTCTTCGTATAGTTCTACATCTAAATCAAAGTCGTTTTGGCATTTAGGGCATTTAACTTTCATCTTTTTCCCTCCTCAAAGAGAAGTACAAATATTCCTGATAATAACTATTTTAAACATTTGCTTAAACAGAATCAGATTAAAAAAAAGAAAAAGGAGAGAACTATTATTTAATAATTATTTAATAGTCTCACAAAAAAAATTTATTTTGAAGATAATTTTTTTCCTTTGATATATTTCCAAATTGCTTTGGTCATTTCGCTTGGAGTGACTTTTCCTGCGCCAAATACTTTCTCCATTGAGTCAGTGCATCCTTTAAAACAAATTGTATATCCGCCAAACGGTTTTTTTGCTACCATCTTATTTTCCTCCTAAAAATTAAAATAACGTTAAAAATCATTTAAAATAATGTTATACATCTATTTAAACCCATCTATCTCCTTAGAGGTAAAAAAGAAAACATTCTTAGAAAAGGAAAAACATTGTTTCCTAAATGTTTTTTCATTCTTTCTTTGTATCTTGTTTTTTAATATGTTTTAATCCATTTTTTTTGGGTGATTTTATTAGACAATTAATTTTTGCGGTTTTTGTTTTGTTTATCCTGCTTGCAGGGTGTATAACTCAAGGGAGCAATAACAGTTTAAGCGAGAATAAAAAAACAGAATTAACAAATGAAAAAGAATATCCTGATTCAGTAGATAAACAGCCTGAAACTTTTGAAGAAAAAAAAGCCACAGATATGCTGACTTTTTCTGAAGAAGAAGGACCAGCATGTTATGATACTGAAAAACCTGTTATCAGATTATTTTCAACTACTTGGTGTCCGCATTGTGTGTGGATTAAAGAAACTTTTGATTCAGTAGTAAAAGAATATGTTGATAAAGGAAAAATTACTGCATATCACTGGGAATTAGATACAAAAGATAATACTCTTACAGATGAAATAGAATCAGTTGTTCCTGAATCAGAACTTGAAATTTACCGTAATTTCAGTCCAAGAGGCAGTATCCCAACTTTTGTTTTTGGCTGTAAATATTACAGAGTAGGAAATGGCTTTGAAAGCTCAAAAG
>Ga0210057_1002898_pt1 | contig 24033 bp, 25 predicted proteins | sample CryGeyCG2114_010_2_FD_183968 | JGI IMG/M metagenome (GOLD analysis project Ga0210057, IMG submission 183968) | Groundwater microbial communities from aquifer - Crystal Geyser CG10_big_fil_rev_8/21/14_0.10 (SPAdes) (version 2) | ecosystem: Environmental > Aquatic > Deep subsurface > Groundwater ...
AAATAGATTTTGTATTCACCAATAAACATCTAGGTAAAATTTTCTTGCAAGTAGAGCAGAACGGAGAGGCTCACTATATCTACCCAGACAATGGTATGAGATATTATCTTGGGCGTCCCGCCGACGCATTTAAAATAATGAGAGAATTGGGGCTTGGGATAAGTAATAGTAATTTTAATTCCTTATAATTTCTTTTTTTAGCTTTGGCAGGGCAAGCCCGCTGATGCATTTGATATTATGAGAGAATTGGGTATGGGTATTATTAATGATAATTTTGAGAGTTTATAAATAAAATAAAAACAAAAACCGTTCTGATTTTTCTGGGGCGGTTTTTGGTTATATAAAATTTTATTTCCATCCAAGACTGTCTAAATTTTTCTTAAGCAATTTTTCATTGTGCCGACATACCCACTCTAACTGGCTTGACCTTCTGTGGGCTTCATTGTAGTTAAGTCCTTTTTTCATCAAAGAACGTTCATAAAGTTCGTGTAATACGACATACGGCCTTTCTATTTCTTGCAGATCATTATCTATCCAGACCTCTTTTTTTGGCACATATTTATAAACATAGTCATGCCCACCTTCTGTAAAATCAAGATCAAAGGCGCTTCTTACATATTTTCCGGCTACTAGCCAGATGGAAATATCTTTTATTTTATGCAAAAGCCTGATATGAATTCTTGACATTAGCTTTTTCTCTCCCTTTTTTATTATTTTTTGAAAATCTTCAGACTTTTTTCTTTCTGCTCTTTCTTTTCTTTTGGCAATAGCGCGGGCTTTTTTGTGTAGCATCCCATTTTTCTGCAGTTGCCATTCTGTAAGTAGGTAGCTAATAAAAAAATGCCTTTCATTTGGAGTAGCTTCTTTATCAAGCCAAAATTCATATTCTGGTATGTATTTGAATAAAAAATGATGTCCAAAATTTGTAAATTCTTTGTCCAAATTACTTCTTATTTTATTGCCATCCACAATCCAGATATCTATTTTTCCTCTTTTACTGATTTTTTTTAAATAAAAATTTTTCTTTTTCATATTTTATAATTATTTTGAAACTACAATCATATTTTTTTCAATTTGATAAATTGTTTCATGATAGCCAGTCGGGTAGTCGCGGATTGCGTTAAAAAGTATTTGCGTGTCATATTCAAAAAGTTCGCCATGGCGTGTGCCTGGATCATTCGTAATAAATATTTTTTTGTCTGGATCATAGCCGCGAATCAATATCATATGTCTTTCTGGTCCAGGAGGGGTGAAATAGGGATTTCCTAAAATTTGTCCGTTCATGGGCGTAACCACTAAATTGCCTTTTTCGAGTTCATCTATGATATCCTGAATAGAAATATTTTTTTTAACAATTGCATTATTGAATTTAAAGTAATCTTTGTATATCCACTCAATCGCATCAGCCGTATTTATGTCTCTATATTCTCCATATTTTTTTTGAATATAGTCAGAGGCTCCGAGAATTTCTCTTAGCGCTTCTTCTTTGGTTAAATTTTGTCCGCGCGCCCATTTGACAGCCAAAAGAGCAGAAGCCTCTTCGCAACCGTCTTGCTGGCGCTGGTCTTTCCAGTCGCCAAACGGCGCTTGAGAAGCAAAAGGCACATTTTCTATTAAGACTTTTTTATTTTTTGAAAGAGGCGTATTTTGCTTGCTTAAATTTCCGATTGGTATATTAGCTAATCCTTCATTTGAAATGCCTTGCCCGAGTTCACGCATAATTTTGAAAGCGTCAGCTGGCCGTCCCAAATAATATTTTTTCATATTCCGAGGGTAAATATAATATGCTTCGCCGTTTGCTTCTACATCCAAAAGGATTCTGCCCGAGAGTCTTTTGGGAAAAATTTGAGTATTTACAATATAGTCGTGCTTGGCGCCAAGTGAGAGCCTCTTCATTATTTCAAAAGCGTCAGCTGGCCGTCCCAAATAATATCTCAGGCTATCCTGAGGGTAAACATAATATGCTTCGCCGTTTTCTTCCACTTGTAAGAGAATATATCCGTTTCTTTCGCCTGAATATCCAAAAATAGAAAAGGGTAAAATAAGTAAAATTATAGAAAATAAAAGTATAGATTTTTTCATAAATTTATTATAGCATAATAATTTATTATATGTCATAATATTATGATTAAATATGCGGAGCACAAAAAATGAAGAAAATTTGCTAGTTTTCGTATTATATAAATAGAGATTTTAAAAAATAATAATTTAAGAAATATATGAAGAAATCTATTTTTTTAATTTTTTTATTGGTTTTTAGTGTTTTTTTATTGGCATCATGCACAAAAAACCAAGGACAAAACAAGGGAGCAGAAAATGGTTTTAGGCAACCTGATTTTGGCCAGCCAGAGAGGCAGCCAGATATTTCTGGTTTAGTTAAGTCAGTTACTGGGAATGAAGTGACAATTTTGAAGATTGAACGTCCGCAAATGTCAGAAAACTCAGATAATGGAATTCCAGATAATAATGGAAGTGGAGAGCAGGGAACAGCAAGCGGTGAAAGACCAGCTCAATTAAATTTAGGAAATGGAACCATCGGGGGGAGAACGCCGGGCGCTGGGCGAGGTTTTGGTGGAGGTGGTTTTGCCGGAGGGAACATGGACGAAAATACACAAGCACAGATGCTGGAGAGAATAAAAGAAATGAGTGCTGGCGAAGAAAAAGTTACTATTCCAGTGGGGATACAAATGCTCAAGATGGAAAGAGGAGACGCAAGTAAACAGCCCGAAGCAGTAGAAGCTGCTTTAACCGATGTTATTAATGACAAAATGATTAGCATTTGGTTAGACGAAAGTGTTACTGACAGGAAAATAGCTTCTTTTGTGTTAATCAATAATTAAATTTTAAAAATTAATTTTTAACTTTAAATCGTATGGCATCAATATTAGAAGAAAGCCAAAGAGCAAGAAAAAGGGGGATTTTGGGATTTTTTAAACAGAAAAAAGTTATTATTCCAATAGTTATCGTGGTAATCGCAGGTGCGGTTTATTATTTTGTGCCAAAAGGAAATTCAAGAGAAGTAGTGGTTCAACCAAAGGAATGGACTGTAAGGCAAGATGATTTAAAAATTTCGATTGAATCTGACGGAAAAGTAGTGGCTGAAGATGGAGTTGAATTATCTTTTTCTGTGAGCGGAGACACTTTGGAGGTAGCAGATGTTTTTGTAAAAGAAGGTGACAAGATAAAAAAAGGAGACAAAATTGCAACTGTAAAAACTGACGATCTTCAGTATGACCTCAACAAAGTTTATGCTAGCTATCAGTCAACTCTAGCAAGCTATAATGAATCATTGGCAGGAGCGACAGCTAAGCAAAAACAGGAAGCGGAGTCTTCTATCAAGCAAGCTGAACTTTCTTTGGATCAAACAAAATTAAGCTTAGAAAAAGCCAAAACTACAGCCGATCAAGCAATAGATAGCGCCGAAAAAGCTTTAAAAGACGCTAAAGAAAATTTGGATAAAAATAAAAATATTACTACAAGCGAGGATGTAGAGGATGCATATAGTGATTTAGTTGATGTCATTAAATCAATCAATATTGCCTTGGAAGGCATTTTGCCTGATTCAGACGATATATTAGGAATTGATGATATTTGGGTTAATGACGATTTTGAGGACATTTTAGGGGTTAAAAGCAGTGTTGCTTTGCATAATGCCGAAGGCAGTTATAATAAGCTGAAAGCCGAAAACAGCGCCTTAAATTATTCAATTTTGGGCTTATCTAATGCTTCTTATTCTGAAATTGATGACACGGCGAATCAGACTGCGACTGTCCTCGCAACCGCTGAAAGTCATTTATATGACATGAAAGTTTTGTTGGATAATACCATAACTAGCGACGGCCTGACAGTCAGTGAATTAAATAGCCTAAAATCATCTATGAATTCAAATCGCAGTACGGTAATAACAAAAATTGCCACCCTCAATGATGATGTTAAAATTGTGTCAAATGTCAAAGATAGTATCAATGATTATCAAATTGCTTATGACGATGCTGTAGATGATTTGGAAAATGCTAAATTTGACGCCAAGCAAAACATTGCCACAGCCGAAGCTAACGTAACAACTAAAGAGCTTAACTTGGAATCTGCTCAAGCAAATTATGACGACCTAGTAGCACCTTTAACAGAGTCTGAGTTGGCTTCTCTTCGATCGTCTTTGACTAGCGCTTCCATCAGTCTTCAAAAAGCTAAAAGCGACTTTGAAAAAGCCACTTTGACATCGCCAATAGATGGAGAAGTGGTTCTGTTAAATTATAAGCCAGGAGATATAATTTTGACATCTGATAATAAACCTATGGTATCTATTATGAACAATGAAACTCTATTCATAGAGGTAAATATTGAGGAAGCTGATATCAATAAAATTAAAGTTGGGCAAAAGGCCTACGCGACTTTTGATGCTTTGGACGGATTACAATTGGAAGGAGGGGTAACTTTTATTTCTTTAACATCTGAAACAAATAATCAGGGAATTGTGACATATTTGGTAAGCGTTATATTTGAAAATAAAGAAAAGCAAGTCAGAGAAGGAATGACAGCATTTGTAGATTTTATTACTACAGAGGTTAATAATGTTTTAATTGTACCAGTTGATGCTGTAAGAAATGTAGACAGTAAACCATCAGTAGAATCTCTAGATGGTGCTTGGATTCCAGTTACCACCGGTTTTACAGATGGAAAAAATGTTGAAGTTATTAGCGGATTAAAGACTGGTGATAAAATTTTATATTAATATGGATAAAGATATAGAAATAAAACTTGAAAAAGTACACAAATCATATTTTCTTGCCAATGAGGAAGAAATTCCAGTTTTGAATGGCATAGATTTGGAAATCAAGAAAGGTGAATTTGTAGCCTTAATGGGGGAGTCTGGCTCAGGAAAAACTACTCTTCTCAATATAATCGGTTGCCTGCACCCCTTGTCAAAAGGTAAATATTTTTTGACTGGTGAAGACATAGGGAAGGTAAGAGATGATTTTACCCTGGCTTTTATTCGGAACAAAAAAATGGGTTTTATTTTTCAGCAGTTCAACCTCTATTCCCGTTTGACAGCTCTAAAAAATGTAGCCTTGCCCGCCCTTTACGCTGGAGTGGATAAAGAGATTAGGGAGAAAAAGGCTACTGAACTTTTGAAAAGCGTAGGTATGGGAGAAAGACTGAGGCATAAGCCGACTGAACTTTCTGGCGGTCAACAGCAAAGAGTAGCTGTGTGCAGAGCGCTTGTTAATGATCCAGAAATTATTTTAGCTGATGAGCCCACTGGCGCGCTTGACTCAAAATCAGGTATGGCTCTCATGAAGATATTTAAAGATTTTAAACAACAAGGGAGAACTGTGGTTATGGTGACGCATACGGCTGAAGTAGCCAAATTTGCAGATAGGATTGTTTATATGCGAGACGGAATAGTTACGGATCATAATTACAAATTAACCTCAAATTATTAATTTAAAGTATGTCATTCCCGCGCAGGCGGGAATCTCGGTTTAGATCCCCGATCATCTAATATAAAAAATAAGGTGTGTCGAGGATGACAAAAGAAAATATGACTTTGGAAATTATCAAAATGTCGTTTGAATCGCTTCTGGCTAAAAAGAGCAGAACATTTCTCTCTATGTTGGGTGTGATCATAGGCGTGTCTACGGTCATTGCGGTTTTTGCGATCGGTCAGGGAGCGCAGAATACAGTTAATGAACAATTTCAAGGTCTTTCAGCTAATTCTATTTTGATCATGGGCAATATGGGTAGAGGTAATATTGGCAGTTCAAAATTTGCCTTGTCTGACGCTAAAGTAATTTTGGAAGAAGCTGACCATATTTCTCAGGCCACTGGCATCATTCAGGGCGAGGCTACAGTTGTCTACGCTTCAGAAAGTGACTCTTTGTCTGTTATGGGCGTAGAAGGAGCTTATTTTGATATATCTAGTCTCGAAATATTTCAGGGCCGCTTGATCAATAATGAAGATGTGAGCGGGAACGAGCGAGTAGTGGTTCTCGGAAGCGGTGTAGTAGAAACTCTATTTGGAGAGGAAACAGATGTGATAGGGAAAGAAATCAAGGTTGCCAGTAAACAAATGGAGGTCGTGGGCGTACTTAAGGAGACTGGGCGACAACTAGGGATGAGTTCAGTTGATGAAACTATATATGCGCCCCAGACCACAGCCGAGAAAAGCATTATTGGCGGGCGAGCCATGAAAATGATTAATACTACTGTTGATAATGTAGATAATGTAGAATTGGCGACAGAGGAAATCACATCAATTTTAAGAGAACAACATAAGCTCAAGAATAGTCAGGAAGATGATTTTCGCATCATGGATGCAGGTTCAATGGTTGGCGCCGCTCAAGAATCAGCTCAACTAATGTCGATTCTTCTGACTTTGATAGCCGCTATTACGCTTCTGGTTTCTGGGATAGGCATTATGAATGTGATGTTTGTGACGGTAGCTGAGCGGACCAAGGAAATTGGTATTGCCAAAGCGATTGGCGGAAAAAGAGCCGATATTTTACAACAATTTTTGTTCGAGTCAGTTATTCTTTCAATGATCGGTGGAATAATAGGTATTATTATCGGTCAAATCGCAATACCTATTATTTCTAATTTAAATCTTATGGCTCTGGCATCATCAATAACCGGGCCAGTTATTGGTTTCTCTTTTTCTGTTGTTGTGGGTGTTATATTTGGTTTCTATCCAGCCTTTAAAGCTAGCCGTCTAGATCCAGTAGATGCTTTGAGGAGCGAATAAATTTATTTTTTCAAATAAAAAAAATACTTTGATAATTTTTTGCAGTATTTTTTGTGGGTATACTATACCTGTTGGAACAAGAATATAATTAAATCATAATTATTAACTCTTGTTCTATGATTGCTCTATTAAACCAAATTCCATCGGATGCCCAAATCAGAAAACATTTAAGGAAGATTATTTTCGGCAAAAATGTATTTTGCCCGCATTGCCGTTCTCGCGAGGTTTATGTTTCAGAAAATAGGTATCGTTGCTTACTTTACAAAAATAAGTTTTTATACTATAATTAATTTTTAGAGGAGTATTATAATAAAACATTGAAAAATGTGTTTGATATCTCAAAAATTACAAACAAGAAGACCGCGGGCAATAAAAAAGCCATAAAAAAAGTACAGGAAATAATGAAAATTCAATTTCCTGAACTTGGCGAAGGAGAGATAAACAATCTGCCGTATAGAATTTTTGGTGGACCAAAAATGGGATTTGTGTATGAAATATATATTGCAAAAGATCAAGATGAAGAAATATTTGGTTTTATAGTTTATTCATATTTTCCTAGATATAATTTTTTCTTTCTTGACCATCTAGCTGTTTCGCCAGGTTTAACTGGTAGAGGGATAGGTGGAAATCTTTATGAATTTTTACGAGCCAAGGCCAAAGAAAAAGATTCCATAGGAATATTATATGAATGTTTGAATGACGATCCAAACCAGAAAATCAAAAAAGAAATTCTTGAACAAAATATGTCTCGACTGAAATTCTATGAAAAGTATGGCGCTCGTCCTATAATAAATAATGTTTTTCATGAAAAAATAAACGAAGATGATTATTCTACTTTATTAGTATTTGACCCGCTTGATGTGCCACCAGTTTTCCACAGGGATATGGCCAGAAAGATTGTCAGAAAAATTATTCAAAAGAAATATTCTGATTATTTATCTCCAGATCATATAAAAAAAGTCACAGCTTCACTCAAAGATAATCCAGCAGTAATCAGAGAACCAAAATATATAAAAAAAGAACAAAATTTAAATAATCCAAAATAACAAAAAGCCGACTTGAGTCGGTTTTTGTTTGCCTATTTTTTTGGTATAATATAACTACGAAATATCTCTAAATTTATATGAAAAAGTTAAATATCGCTATTGTTTGCGACCCGATAACCGACTATGTAGCCGGATCTTTTGTGTCCACTTTGCGTTTTGCCGAACTACTCAGAAAAAGAGGCCACAAAATAATTTTTATAGCAGCTAAATCTCCAAACGGAAATAAAGAAGACTATTATCAAGATATCCGAGTTTATCGGTTTTTTTCTATACTTCTTCCTAAAACTGAAAATCAGCTTTATATGTCTTTACCAACCATCAATAAACTAAAGAAGATTTTTAAGGAGGAAAAAATAGATATTGTGCATGTTATTATTCCTACACCATCGGCCGTAATTTCTGTTATGGCCGCTAAAAAATTGGGCTTGAAAATTGTGGTCCATTCCCACACTCAGCCAGAAAATATATTCTTGCATTTACCAAAAATTAATTTTATAGCTCACCTTAATGGAGCTTTTTATAAATATTTGGAATGGATATATAAAAGAGCTGATATAATAATTTATCCAACAGAATTTGCCAAGAAATTTTTTACAAAAATAAACGAAAAAGCCAGAACAGAAATTATCAGTAACGGAGTGGATACCAAAAAATTTACCAAAGTAAATCCCGAGAGTTTATTTAAAAAATATGGTTTACCAAAAGGCAAAAAAAATATTCTTTGCGTAGGTCGGCTTCATCCGGAAAAAAGCATTGATACTTTAATCAAGGCTATGCCAATTATCCTTAAAAAATATTCAGATGCTTATTTGTATATTGTTGGCTTCGGTCACCTAGAAGACAAACTAAAAAAACTAGCAACCAATCTCAATCTCAATGATTATATAACTTTTTTTGGAAAAGCTAGCGATGAAGATTTAATTTTGACATATAATGCTTGCGATATATTTGTACTCCCGTCCTTGGCAGAACTGGAAGGCATGGTAGTTTTAGAGGCGATGTCATGTGGTAAACCAATTGTCGTAGCCAATGCTGAAGGAAGCGCCTCCACATTTTTTGTGGATGGAAATGGTTTCCTTTTTGAACCAGAAAAAGAGGAAGATTTGGCAGAAAAAATTTTGAAGTTGCTTCAAGATGAAAATTTGCGAAAAAAAATGGGTGAGGCGAGTTTCAAAAAAAGCCGACAATATGATATTAAAGAAAGCATATCAAAATTGGAACAGGTATATTATTCAATATTAGAAACTATTTAAAAAATAATGAAAGAATATATTTTATCCAACAGCGGTATTTATTACAAAAAAAATGATTTTGTAGGGGGTAGACCAACCATCATTTTTGTTCATGGGCTTTCTGGCAGTTCTTCGGCTTGGATTAAGTATGAAGAAAAATTTGAAGAAACAGTTAATGTTGTCTCTTTGGATTTAAGAGGGCACGGTAAATCTAAAAAACTGGAAAACTATGAAGATTATGAAATAAAGAAAATTGCCCAGGATATTTTTGAGCTAGTTGATTATTTGAAAATTAAAGATTTTATTTTGATAAGCCATTCTTTCGGCACATTGGCAGCTTTGGAATTTCTTTTTGAACATCAAGATTTAGTAAAAGCGGTTGTGTTCATTAGTCCTAGTTTTTATATAGGAAACCGAAAGCTAGCGCGGGTTTTGAGGCCGTTTTTATATTTTACTAAATTTTTGTCTCGCCTGCCCTGGAAATTAAAAACCGGTGGCCATATTAACTATACTTATTATAAAAATACAGGAGATTGGAATTTGAGAAGGACAATAGCTGACGTCCGAAATACTAGCTTGAGGGTGTATCTATATAGTACCAAGCAGTCATACAGTTTTGACAGGCAAGATTTTTTGGAAAAAATAAAAATCCCGACGTTAATTATTCATGGCAAAAAGGATACAGTTTTTCCTGTAAAAAATTCGTTGATTATGTCTGAAAAAATCAAAAATTCCCGACTAGTTATATTGCCAAAAGCCGATCACATATTAGTTTTGAATAATTATAATGAAGTGTCTAAGGAAATAGAGAATTTTTTAAAAGAAATTTTCTAGATCTTTTTTTCTAGTTTCTTTTTGAGGGATCGATTAATCAGATAAATTATTAGAGCAAGGATTGCTACAAAAATGGTTGCTAATCCAGCCGAATCGAAGTATTTATTGATTTCATTATAGGCATGACCAAAAAAATAGCCCACAGTCATTAAAGCAAGAGATTTGGGAATACTGCCAACAAAATTATAGAATATAAATTTCCAAAATGGCATTTTACTTGCTCCGGCAGCAGCCAAGATAATTGCTCCGACTCCATGAGCCAGTTTACTTAGAAGAATTGTCTTACCACTATGTTTTTTAAAGTGATCATCTAGCGATGAAATTCTTTCTCGAGAAAGTCCGACATATTTTCCCCATTTATCAACAATACCATTTCTTCCCCAACGTCCAAGTGCATAATAAAGAGCATCGCCCACTAAATCACCAATAATTATTACCACATAGGCTATAAAAAAAATTAATATGCCTTGCTGAGTTAGATAACCGGCAATCACTGTAATTATTGGCCCTTCGATAACTACGATTGGAAAAAGAAGAACGTATTTAAATTTTGCAAAAAGTACAATTAAAGCGCTTAGTGAAAATAAATTCATAAAATAAATAATTTTGTTATATAGATATCTTATCTTAAAATTGAAAAAAATAAAATAGGAATAATTATTTTTTTGAAAATATGGTAAAATACTAATATGTCTATAATAAAAAAAAGCTTAAAAGAAATTCTTAAAAGACACAAAAGCTATTGGTCAAGGAAAGGTTCAATTTTTTCTTCAATATCAGGAGCTTTTTTATTTTTGGGTAGTTTGTTTGTAAGCTTTTTTGCTTCCTTCTATGCTACTGACAAGGCTAGCAATTCTGTAAATGATTTAATTCTTAGCAACACCCCAGTTTTTAATGTAGATTTTATTGTTAATGAGGGCGTGATGATATTTACATTTTTTATAGTTATCATTCTTCTTCTTAAGCCGAAAAGAATTCCTTTTGTTTTAAAAAGCGCAGCTTTATTTATTTTTATCAGATCTTTGTTTATTACTTTGACTCATCTGGGGCCATTTCCTGAGCAGTCTTTCTTGGACCCTAATGACTTTATGAGGCATTTTAATTTAGGGGGAGATTATTTTTTTTCCGGCCATACAGGGTTGCCATTTTTAATTGCCCTGATATTTTGGGATCAGAAAATAATACGAACTATAGCTTTGCTTACTTCAATAATTTTTGGAGTTGCCGTTCTTCTGGGGCATCTTCATTATTCAATTGATGTGTTTGCCGCTTTTTTTATAACCTACAGCATATTTCATATAGCAATTAAATTATTTAAAAAAGATTTTAATACATTCAAAAATTCTTGTCTTGATGAGTTGTAATAATTATATATTATGAATATTAGATTTTTAATAATGTTTCTTGTGATTTTGGGAATTTTGATCGGTTTCCATGTGCTTCTTTATTTTTCTTTTATCAGATTTTTTTCTATCTCAAGTGAATTGGTAAAAAATATACTATTGGTAACCCTCGGGGTTTTATCAGTAAGTTTTATTTTTTCTGTCTTATTTGCGCGCTTCTCTAATTTTATTTTAGTTCGCGCTTTTTATTTTATTTCAGCTTTTTGGCTTGGAGCGCTTTTCTATATAATTGTCGCGACAATACTAATTTTCATTTTGATTTTAGTATTTAAACATTTTGGAATAGATGCCAAATTGCCTGCGAGCATCATAGTGTATGCACTTACTTTTGTATATTTACTTTTGAGCGTATGGAATGCCATGAATCCGGTTGTAAAAAATGTAAGCGTGAAAATAAGGAACTTGCCAGATTATTGGCAAGGAAAAACTATAGTACAATTATCTGATGTGCACCTTGGAAAAATAAATGGCCCAAGATTTGCTCGAAGGATGGTAGAAAAAGTTAATAACCTGAATCCTGATTTAATTTTGATAACTGGAGATTTGTTTGACGGCATGGGGGTGGCGCCGAATAATTTTCTAGAAATTCTTAACAATCTAAAATCCAAGGATGGAGTGTATTATGTTTCTGGAAATCATGAATACTATCTTGGGCATGATATGATATTGGATTATCTCAAAAAAGAAACAAACATGGAGGTTATAGACAATAAAATTGTAGAAATAGAGGGATTACAGATTGTAGGAATAGGCTATCCAGGATATGGTCAAAATGGAGATCGGTCTGATATTATAAATAAAATAGGCGGTTATAATTCCGAAAAGCCATCGATTCTTTTGTATCATGAACCAACCAGTATTAATCAAGATGCACAGGATCAGTCCCACTCTTATCTTTCTCCAAAAACTGATTTTTCTTACCAAAAAGAACAAGGCGTAGATTTACAAATATCAGGACATACACATGCAGGGCAGTTTTTCCCTTTTAATATTATTACCAAAAAAATATTTAAAGGCTATTATTATGGATTATTTACTGAAGGAGATTTTAATCTATATGTGACAAGCGGAACTGGAACCTGGGGACCGCCGATTAGAAATGTGGTGAAGTCAGAAATAGTTAATTTTAATTTAGAAAAAAAATAAGCCCCTTCTTACGAAGGGGAGGGAGGGGGTGGGGTGGACCTCCCCCCCCTCCCTCTAAAGGAGGGGGGGGGGAGAATAAACATATGAACTATAAAAAATTAATTATTTCTCTAGTTCTTCCACAATTAGCTGGAGGACTGGGAGCAATTTTTACAACATCAGCTATACCGGTTTGGTATATGGGGCTTGCAAAACCATCATTCAATCCGCCAAATTGGATTTTTGGACCGGTTTGGCTGACACTTTATTTTCTTATGGGCGTGAGTGCATATTTGATTTGGATGAAGGTGGGGGAAAATAAAAAAGCTAGTGATGCACTTTGGATTTTTTGGCTTCATTTAATTTTCAATGCAATCTGGTCGCCTGTATTTTTTGGGTTGCAAAATTTATTTTTGGCACTTATGATTATTGCAATAATATTATTTTTGATTGTGATAATGATTTATAGGTTTTGGGACATAAATAAGCTAGCTTCAGTACTTTTGTTTCCATATTTACTATGGGTTTCATTTGCGACTTTACTTAATTACTACATATTAATTTTAAATTAATTTTTAATGAGTTGACATAGGTCATTCCAAAAACACAATAAGGGGGGGGTAAGATGAAAAGTTTGATTGTCGCAGAAGCGGAAAGGGAAGGATTGGAAAAACTGGTATGGAAAGAAATTGTGGTTTGTCAGGATATACCAAGGGATTCAGTAGGGGTTTTACTGGGGTACAGAGGCGATCTTTTCTTGAAAGGAAAGTTGATGCCATTGGTTTTTGGCGAGAAATCAAATGAGCTCATTTCGGTCAAAATCAAAGGATCGCATTATCCGTACAAGCAGGAAGACGCAAGAGAATATGATGTCTGGCTAATAGAAGATGATAGGCCTCGCGTACCTCGTTTTGTGGCGGCAGTATTTTTTGAAGGAAAAAAAATCATCCGAGGAAATGTTTGGAAAATCAGAAGCCGATAATATCCACAAGAAATCTCTGCAAAAAGAAACCCCCGTTACCAATTCGGGGGTTTCGAAATATGACGGATTTTTGGTATAATAAAACTATAAATAATAAGGAGAAAATTATGAAACTGAAAAAAATGAGTTCTAATTTAATCGGACTTTTTCAAGCCTTAGGCGTGGCTATTTACTGCGCTTTGATTGTGGGATTAATAAATTTGCTTGAAAAAACAGATGTCAGGCCACCGGATTATGTTGCTGGGATTTTTATGTTGCTTCTTCTTGTAATTTCCGCGTCAATCACTAGCTTGTTAGTATTTGGCTATCCAGCTATTTTAGCTTTGGATAAAGATATAAAGCGAGCTTTAACTATAATTGGTTATACCTTGCTATATGCTATATTAATTTTTATTATAATTTTGGCAGTAGTTTTGATTTAAATTTTAAAATATTCAAAAAAATCATCTGTTTTTAGGTGGTTTTTTTAATTTGATTTTTTTATTGAAAAGTTGTAAAATAAGCTTAAAGATTTGAAAAAATAATTTATCACCGCATTATGCGGGGCAAGTAAAAAATTATGAAAAATTTAATCAAAGAAGTGGGCCGAAAGGTGAACTGCCTTATTTGGTCTCTTTTTAGCACAGGAGTTGTTTTGATTCTATTGGCTATTTTAATAGTTTGGACTGATTTTATGCTCAGAATAGTATTTGGTTTGATCGTGTTGGTAGTAGCGTTTATGTTTATTTATGGAGGATATAAGGCTTGGAGTATAAAAAAAGAGCTTGAAAAATATTTTAAACTTTAAATTTTATGGTAAATCCTGTTTTAGTAGAAAAAAAAGGGAGCCGACTTACGGTCACAGATGATATCAAGAGATTGTTTCAGCTTACTTATCATGAGCAAAACGAAAACGAAGAGTCTAATGAAAATACAGCCAAAATAAAAGTATCAGATCTGATTTCAAAAATGGCTTTTTATTATGAAAAAATCCGCAATGCCGTCGACTATGAAGAAGAGCATCTTTTGCGAAAAAATGCGATTGAAAGAGTGTTAAAAAGGCAAATTCTTATTGAGGGTGCGCTAGCCATCAAAGAGTTGAGAAGCGTAGAAATAGCCAAACATTTATTGGTGGAGCTTATTCGAGCAGGATATTTGCCAAATAACAAAATTCCAGAAGTGAAAATTAGAGAAATTGGCGCAATTGTAGATCGTTATTTAACTCTAAGAAAAGAGATTGCAAAATTACACAAAACAAACAAAGAGGTGAGCGAAGTAGTAAAATGGACTATTGCTATTGCTGCTTCAGAAATAGAGGAAAACTTAGGAAGAAAAAAATCTACTTTGGCAAGCGTAGATTATATGTTCAAAATTCTTAATGAAAAAGTTAAACTTCCCGAAGGATCAGAATATGATAAAGATAAAGAGATTCAGATTTATATAGGAATTTATAGAAATCTTTTGAAGTTTGACAAAGAGATGCTTGGGCACATTTTGATGAAGTATTATATTTCTGATTGGCATGAAGCAAATAGCGACAGAATTTTAGAAATAGCCAAAGATATTTTCAAAATAAAAGGAGCGATTGAGGCGCAGATTGACCATCCTCTTGTTGGCCAAATAAATAGAATTATCAAACGTTATACCATATTTTTTACAGTTCTTTCTGATATCATAGAAGAAGATCCGGTAAATTCCTATGAAACTGCTAGACAGAATCCAAATGCTTTTACGGCTAAGGTAAAAAAAGCTTGTGAAAAAAGATATAAACAAATAAAGGCTAAGCTTTGGCGATCAGCTGTCCGCAGTATAATCTATATATTTATTACAAAGTCGGTTTTTGCGGTCATAATTGAAGTTCCAGCCACTCAGTGGTTTGGTGAAGAATTAAATGCATTATCTCTTATAATAAATGTCAGTTTTCCAGCTGTACTTTTGTTTTTGATAATTTTATTTACCAAACTGCCGGGAGATGATAATACAAGCAGAATTATAGAAGGAATAAATGAACTTGTTTATAAAGAAAAAGAGCATAAAGATTCATTTATATTAAGAAAACCAGTCAAAAGAGGTCCTGCTTTAAGCTTTGTTTTTGGGTTGATTTTTAGTATTACTTTTTTTGTTTCTTTTGGTGCTGTAATTTGGGGGTTAGATCAAATTGGTTTTAGTTGGGTAAGTATCATAATATTTTTATTCTTTTTGGCTTTTGTGAGCTTTTTTAGCAGTAGAATTAGAAAAACGGCTCATGAATTACAATTAGCTGAGCCAAAAGAGAATATCTTTGGATTTCTTTCCGATGTGTTTTATATTCCTATCGTATCTGCCGGAAAATGGATGAGTGAAAAGTTTGATAAAGTAAATGTTTTTGTTTTTATTCTAGATTTTATCATAGAAGCTCCGTTTAAGATATTTGTAGAGATTGCAGAAGAATGGACCAAATATGTAAAAGAGAGAAAAGATGAGATAGTTTAGCACGTAACACATAGCACATAACATGAAACATCAATAAATATGGAAACATATCATGAGAAGCTTAAGCTCAAGATGGATAGATATGCTCATTTTGTCTATGCAATAACAAAGAAATTTCCAAAGGAAGAATTATTTGGCATAACTTCACAGCTGAGAAGATCTTCGCTTTCAGTAATTTTAAATTATATAGAGGGATACGCTAGGCGTAGAGGTAAAGATTGTAAAGTTTATAACAACTTTATACAGATTTCAACGGTTCATTAAAGGAATCAAAATATTTAATACATTTTTCAATGATAGAAGGTTATATTGATAAAAATAAGTATGAAGAATTAATTCTATTAGTTGATGAAATTGGAGCTATGTTATATAAAATAATTAAGTAATATGTTTCATGTTGTGTGATTCATATTGCGTGGTATATGCTTTATATTGCAGGAACACCTATTGGTAATCTTGAAGATATTAGTTTACGAGCGCTTCGCATTTTGGGCGAAGTTGATTTTATTTTGTGTGAAGATACGCGGGTGACAAAAAAACTGCTTGAGCATTACAAAATAAACACCCCAACAATTTCTTATCACCAGCATTCTGATATGAAAAAGGTAGGTTATATTTTGGGATTGCTTAAAGAAGGAAAAAGTTTGGCGCTAGTTTCTGATGCAGGAACACCAGGAATATCTGATCCAGGCGGAAAACTAGTCCAAGCTGTGATTGACGAATTTGGCGATGATATCAAAATAGAAGCTGTTCCTGGGCCTTCGGCCACCACGGCCGCTCTTTCGATTTCAGGAATTCCCACGGATAAATATATTTTTATGGGATTTCCACCGCACAAAAAAGGCAGACAAACTTTTTTGGAAAAGATTGCGACAAGCGAATTTCCAGTAGTAATTTACGAATCAAAACATAGAATCATCAAATTTTTGGAAGAAATAGAAAATTTAAACAAAAGAATAGAAAAAGAAAATGAGGAACTGGAAAAGAAAGAAAGAAAGCGTCCAGTTACTTCGGTCGTAGTTTGCCGTGAATTATCAAAAATGCATGAAACAGTTTATCGAGGAGATATAAAAAAAATTATTGAGAAAATAAAAAACCACAAAGACGATCAAAAAGGTGAATTTGTAGTAATAATAGGGAAGTAGTTTTTTACAAAAAAAAGAGCTAGGCACTTTCCGAGAGCGAAAATCAACTCAAGAAAGTACCTAGCGTCAGAGGGAAAAGGGGGCAGGCAAAGGGGCGTGACTTAGGTCTCATCGCGAACGGATTTCAGCCTCTGCTCATTTGAGCTGCGCCCTAGTGAAGTCCCGAGTGACTTCGCGCTTGAGCTAGCTGAGATGTTCAGCGGGATGTGGAACCTTGTCCTGGGCTGTTCACAGAACAACGACCTATTTGTGCATGCCCCTTTGCCTGCGTGATGGTTGAAAGAGCGGATATGAATTTATATATTACTTGATTTTTTGAAATATGTCAAGAAATGAAAAGAAGGTCAACAAACGTCGACCTTCTCTGGGAAAGGAGGCAGGGGGAGAACGGCTTTGTGAATAGGACAAGAAAGATGATGGAAAAAAATAATTTTTTTTGGGTTTACTCACCTCACTTCAATCCTCCGCCATCTATTGCAAGGTACTGCTCGGATAAAACCGACAGCCGGCTCCCCCTGCCGTAATTACGAATGATCTAATTTAATGTTATTTTATTTTTAAGAATATGTCAACAAATCCAAGAAAATTCTATATTACAACCCCAATTTACTATGTAAATGCCGAACCGCATATAGGTAGCACCTATACTACGGTAGCAGCTGATGTGTTGGCGCGTTTCAACCGGATGATCGGCAAAAAAACCTTTTTTGCTACTGGTACCGATGAACATGGTGTAAAAATAGAAGAAATAGCTCAAGCAGCCGGAAAAGACCCACAAGAATTTGTGAATGAAATTGCAGCCAAATTTCAAACAACTTGGGATACTTTGGGTATTTCCAATAACGGATTTATTCGAACCACAGACAGTGAACATAAAAAGGCTGTTCAGAAAGCTCTCAAGTTTATGTATGACAAGGGAGATATTTATCTTGGAAAATATGAAGCTTTGTATTGCAAGGGATGTGAGCAATATAAACAGGAAAAGGATTTAGTAGATGGAAAGTGTCCTGACCATAAAACAGTCCCAGAAACAATGAGTGAAGAAAGTTATATGTTCAAACTTTCAAAGTACGCTCCAGAACTTTTGAATAAAATAGAAAGCGATGAACTTTTAATCCAACCTGAATATAGAAAAAATGAAGTATTGAGTTTTTATAAAAACGAAGGACTTAGAGATATATCATTTTCTCGCAAGAATGTTAGGTGGGGGGTAAAATTGCCTTGGGACGAGAGTCATACCGCTTACGTTTGGTCAGATGCTTTTTTAAATTATTTAACCATCCTTGGTTGGGAAGGAGCTTCTTCAAAGACTCCAGATTTTTGGCCGGCTGATGTGCAGCTCATGGCCAAAGATATTTTGCGCGTGCATTCTACTATTTGGCCAGCCATGCTTCTTTCTCTATATTTACCTCTTCCAAAGCAGCTTTTTGTTCATGGGTATTTTATGGTAAATGGGCAAAAGATGAGTAAATCTCTAGGAAATGTAATCAAACCTCAAGAACTTATAGAAAAATATGGAGTCAGCGGCACAAGATTCTTGCTTATGGATGCCACGCCCTTTGGAAATGACGGTGATATAAGCTGGGAAAAATTTGACGAGAAATATAATGCCGACCTAGCTAATGGCCTTGGGAATCTAGTGGCTCGGGTTTTTTCCATGAGCTCAAAGCTTCAGGAGAGTGGAGGCAAGTTGATTCCCTCTATAAAAATGGTAGATTTTTCAAAAAATATTGAAATTACGCTTGATAGTTTAAAAAACATACAAATAGACAAAGCCCTAGAAGCTATTTGGAGTATAGTGAAGGCTTATGACAAATTTATTACAGACTTGAAGCCATGGGAATTGATAGGAAAAGATAACAAAAAAGCAGGTGAGATTCTCTATAATTGCTTGGAAGGGATCAGAATTATAGCCGTTTTGATTTGGCCGTTTATGCCAGAAATATCAGAAAAAATATGGCAAGGCCTTAGCTTGAATCCAGGAGAAGAATTAGAAAAAGACTTCAAGAGTTTAGTTGAGTGGGGAGAGTTGGATCCTGATATAAAGATTTCTAAAAGTGAACCTTTATTTCCACGCATTGATAACAAATAATGTCATTCTGAACGAGACAGAGTGAAGTGAAGAATCTCGGGATCCTTCGATTCGCTTCACTCACTCAGGATGACAGGTAAAAATATGACTATTTTTGATACAATTTTACTTATTGCTCTGGCGGGCTTTGTTTTCTATGGTCTATTTTTCGGTCTGATCAGAACTTTTGGTTCGCTGGTTGGAATTTTTGTAGGCGCATTTCTCGCCAGCCGTTTCTATCTGATTATTTTTGAATGGGTAAAAGGATTTTCTTTCGGATATAACAATCTGAGCAAAGTATTGATTTTTATCATTTTATTTTCTCTTATAAGCAAGCTTGTTAGTCTTGGATTTTATTTTATTGAAAAAGCTTTCAATCTCATTTCCATCATTCCATTTTTAAAAACCATAAATCGTATGGCAGGCGCAGCTCTTGGGTTTGTGGTTGGAAATCTAGCTATTGGCTTAATGATATATGTAGCATCACGTTATGCTTTTATAGATCAATGGTTTGGAAAATGGTTAGTTGATTCTCATGTTGCTCCATTTATGCTTAAGTTTACAAATATAATAGTCCCGCTTCTTCCAGAGGTTTTGAAGAAGTTACAGGGGTTGATATAATAATTATTTTATTTTATTTTATTACATGAAAGAAACAATACCAAAACTTCCTTATACTGGAAGTGAAGAAAGATATAATAAATGGGAAAAAGAGCCAATAAAAGTAGTTAATGCCATTGAGACTGTTGCAAAAGAAAAAGGATTTAAATTACCAAAACCACTTCAACAAATCAAGGGGAGTGAATTAACGCCAAACGAAGCAGTTGATATAGATGACAAGCCTTTATTAGACCCAAATTGCCCAAACATTGTTTTTGGGAGACCTCATGCTGGAGAGTATATACCAAAGGATTTATACTCGCGATCAACAGATGAGGCCAAAAAAAGTTTAGCAATGGTTGATAGAGGAACAGATATAGTTTTTAAGAGCGAAAACATTCCAAGTGTTGGTACTAAAATCAGCAGATTGGTAGTTGATCCAAATAGGGCACCACTTCTTGAAGCAGAAATAGAAAATCCAGCCGTCCTAGGGAAAGTGCTTTGGTATCAGGGGGGATTTGGCGAAGATATGTATGAAGAGGGAAAAGAGCCAACCATTGAAGAAGTAAAAGAAATCGTGGAGCGTTTTTATTTGCCATACTACAATGCTATGATGGGAACAATTGGTTCTTTAGCTGATAGAAGAAAGAACGAAGATGAGAGAATATTGGTATTAGATGGGCATTCATTTCCTACTAGTAAAGATCTGCAGTATGTTTGGAATAGATACAAAATAGAAAAACCAGAGGAAATGTCGTTGTTTATAGTGGGAGACAGAGAAGGTGAGTCTTGCGATGAAGATATTAGAGAAGCTTTTGTCGAGGCTCTAGAAAATAATTTTGAAGAATTGAGCGATGAGGAAAGAGAAAAAGTTTTGAAAAATTCAAAATGTAAAAAAATAGTTGGTGTAAATGAATATTTGAAAGGTGTTCATAATGTACAATTTTATGGACAAAGAAAAGAGGGAGTAAATGCCTTGCAGCTTGAATTAAATGAAAATTTATATGTTGATGAAAATGGAAGTTATTATGACGCTTCATATGACGAAGAGAATTTGGAGATAATTAAGCGACTAGTAGAAAAAACATGTCTTGATATAGATCCTATTCTTAAAAATAAATCTTAATTATTTAAAAAAATATGAGTAAAAACTCAATCCAAAATTTAATACAAGAAAGAGCAAAAATAAAAAGATGTAAAATCGGAATAAGCATAATTAATGAAACAGATGAGATACTTGAAAGCATAAAAAAAGCTGAAGATGTAGCTGATGTAGTAATTTATTCCAATCATGAAATTCCTGGTTTTGAAACTAGGGTTTTTTCTAGTGATGAAGAAATTGGCAGGGCCATGGTTAGTGACTACAAAAATGGAGAAATAGGTCAATTTGTCAGAGGCCAAGTTGATGATTTTGGAGTAGTAGATGAATTCAAAAGACAGTTTGATATACCAGAAGAAGAAAAGAGAATTGATCTCGCTTTATTGGAAGATTTTTATAAGAGACAATTTTTTCTAGTTATGACTTCAAATCCAGAAGGACAAACCCTGGAAGATAAAATCAGAATTATTGATGGAGCTACAACTTGGATGAAAGAAGAATTTAACTATGATCCGAAAGTAGCTGTGATGGCAACTTGTCGGCCAGGCAGTGTGGGTAAAGACCCTGTTATGACCAAGAGTTATGAAGAAGCTGAAAAGGTAGTTGAGTTTTTAGAAAAAAAAGGCGTTGAAGCCAGGAATATTCATATTGAATTGCAAAGTGCCCTTCCTTGGGCCAATGTAGTCATGGCTTCTAACGGAACAATCGGCAATCAAATTTTTCGTGCCTTAGTTCTCCTTGGAGGTGGAAAAAATCTTATTACCCCAACAATTTTTCCAGGGAAAGGTGTTTATGAAGATAATAGCCGAAATGAAACAGATTGGTATTTTCATATTGTATTTGCCTGCGCGTTGGCAAATAGTAAATAAATGACAAATAAACAACTAGAAAGTTATATAAGAAAAAATGAATTTGATGTTCAAAATGCGAGAGCAGCTTTTTTGTTTTTGGACATGGTTTATTCTTCTTATGCTGATTCAGATGATATTCACGGTGTAAATTATTCTCCGGTTTTGTCATATGAATCTGGTTTAAATTTTTACCAGATTCTCAATAAAAGTAGCGTGGATGGTACGATAAAAAATGTTTATTTAAGATATAAAAGAAATAAAAAAAGTTTAAACAAAATAATTAATGAACATAAAAAGATTACAAGAGAAATAGATGATTTATGGAAAAAATATTATAACGAATCAAAAAATATTTCTAATAGGAAAATATTAGAATATTTTTCTAAAGTAATGAAGCTTGAGCATGATTGGTGGAAATATGGAGTCATAGGAGAGGATAAGTGCGAGATAATAAATAAAGAAATTGTTCCGGCTTTTCAAAAGAGGTATAAATTAAAACATGACAAAGCAAAAGATATTATAAATATTTTATCCAGTCCAGAAGAATTAACATACTTTAATCAAGAAAGATTGGATTTTTTACAAATTTGTTTAAAGATAAGAGAAAAGAATATTGACAAAGTAATTGGTAGATATTTGAAAAAATATTTTTGGGTTAAATCGGATTTCTATAAATCAATAATCATAACTCATGAAACTATATTAAGAGAAGCAAAAAAAGAAATCCAAAAGCAGAAAGAGTCGGGCATAAAGAAAGAAATAAAAAAAATTGAAAATTATATTTCAAAAGTCAAAAAAGAAAAAGAAAAAGTTTTGAAAAGCGTTAAGTTGAAAAAAGAAGACAAGGACGATTTGTATTTTGCCGAAGAAATTATAAAATGGTTTGATTTTAGAAAAGTTATTTATATGGGGCATTTTTATCATATTTCTTTGATGCTTGAAAATATTGCAGATAGATTTAATATTAAATATGAATTATTGACTTTTTGTATAATTAAAGAAGTGAAAGAGTTGTTGCAAAAAGGTAAGCTTGCCTCAAAAAATGAATTATCAAAAAGATCAAAAAGCGCTTTTTGTCTATTCGAGAAGAAAAAACCAGTTAAGTTTTTTTATAATGTAGAGGGAAAAAAGTTTTTTGATTTAATGATAAACAAAGAAAAAAGTGAAAATTTGATTGGTTCAGTCGCGAGTTTGGGGGGCAAAAAAAAGGTAGAGGGAATAGTTAAAGTGATTTCTGATCCCAAGGAAGTTGATTTTAAAAAAGGAGATATTTTGGTGACTAGCATGACTAGAGTAGAATTTGTGCCACTTATGAGAAAAGCTAAAGCTATAATTACCAATGAAGGGGGAATTGCTTGTCATGCCGCAGTGGTTTCAAGAGAACTGAATATTCCTTGCATAATTGGGACTAAACATGCCACAAAATCATTAAAGACTGGAGATAAGGTAGAAATGGATTTAAGGACGGGAAAAATTAAAAAATTAATTAGATAAAGATCAATATGTCTTGGCTTGTTTACACACGTGGTACAATTCATCCCCATAGAGCTGACATAGCCCTGAGAAGCGTTTATGAATACGCCACTAAATTGACCGGAGTTGAATTTTATAAAACCTTATATATTAATATCGAAGATAAGCTTTAGTGGTCATGGGATGAGATAGAAACAGAAAAATTAGGCAAATATATTTTAGGAACTTGTAAAGATAAAACAAAGAAAGAAAGACATTTCAGAGAATTTGATAAATTAGCAAATTCAGCCATTAAGGTCGCAGAAGTTTTTATCAGTAAAAATTTAAAAAATTATTCTAATAAAGAATTAGATAAGGTATATAATTATTTATATAAAAAAATATCTCCAGCACATGGCTTGATGACGCCAGTAATTGATGTGATTGATATTGTTTTTGAAGATTTTATTAGAAATAAAGTTGAAAAAGAATTATCTCAGAAACACAAGAAAGAATTAGATAATATTTATGGAAAAATTTCGATTCCAATATATCAAAGTTATATTGAACAGGAAAAAAGAGAGATAATTCAATTAGCTTTGAAAAAAAATATAAACAAGCGAGATATAAATAAGATATATGATAAATTTTGGTGGACGAAGCTTGGCTGGGAAAACATGAATCCGCATACGTTAGAATATTTTAAAAAAGAAATCGAAAAATACAGAAAAAAGAAAAATTTAGAAAGAGAATTAGAAAACATAAACAAAAGGTTAAAAGAAATTAAAAATAAAAGAGAAGATATTATAAATAAATATAAAATTTCTAATGATTTAAAATATTGGTTGCAAGTGGTTGATAAATATGCATATTTTCATGATTTAAGAAAAGAAATGCAAGTGAAAACTACTTATGCGTTTTATTTACTTATGATAGAAGTGGCCAGGCGTTTTAAGCTAGCAAAAAATGATTTGGAGTGGTTGTGGCAGGAAGAAGTTCA
>Ga0210057_1002899_pt1 | contig 24031 bp, 20 predicted proteins | sample CryGeyCG2114_010_2_FD_183968 | JGI IMG/M metagenome (GOLD analysis project Ga0210057, IMG submission 183968) | Groundwater microbial communities from aquifer - Crystal Geyser CG10_big_fil_rev_8/21/14_0.10 (SPAdes) (version 2) | ecosystem: Environmental > Aquatic > Deep subsurface > Groundwater ...
AGGAGAAAAGATTCTTGATGTAGGCTGTGGGGATGGATTTTATTTGCATTTTTTATCGAATTTAGGAGAATTTGAGCTAGTGGGACTTGATAATGACCCTAGGGCTTTGGTAAGCGCTAAGAAAAATTTGAAAGGAAAGAAAATAAAATTAGTTGAAGGAGATATCTTGAAGATGCCTTTTGAGGATAACAATTTTGACAAAATTATTTGTAGCGAAGTTTTGGAGCATTTGGAAAATGATTTGACTGGGTTGAAGGAATTAAGAAGAATTTTAAAGCCAGGCGGAGTTTTGATGCTCACTGTTCCTAATCACAATTATCCTTTTCTCTGGGACCCAATAAATTGGATTTTAGAGCGAGGTTTTAAAACTCACATTAAAAGTGGGTTTTGGGCTGGAATTTGGAACCAACATTTAAGGCTTTATTATCTAGAAGAATTAAGGAAAATAGTTAAAAAAGCTGGATTTAGAGTCGAGAAACTGGAGTGTCTAACCCATTATTGTTTACCCTTTAATCACCATCTTTTAAATTTAGGAGCAAGAATTTTAGTGGGAGGAATACTGCCTAAGTCTGCTTCTAAGTCAATTAGTAAGTTCTCCAAAGGTTCCAAAAAATCATTTTTTCAAAGAATTTTGGGGGTTTTAAACAAATTTGATGAGTTAAACAAGAGGGTTTTTAAGCAAAAATCCACAGTTGGGATATTAGCCAAAGCCAAAAAATGATTAAGATAAAAGAAGTTTGGGGTGAGGACCCTGAGTTTTCCGGGCCACGAAATTGGTTTCGGGAAGTTCTTATTGTTAAAGCCATCAAAAAATGGAAGAAAAGCGGGAAGATACTCGACTTTGGTAGTGGCAGCGGCCATTTACTTTTACGCTTAGCTCAAGAGGGGTTTGCAGGAATTGGTATTGATAATTCGCCACCAGCCGTTAATTATGCCCATCAAAAGATTCAAGAAAAACATTTAGAACACAAGCTGAAAATAATTTTGGGCGACGAAAATACTTTATTTCGACTGAAAGATAAGTTCGATGTAGTTGTTTCAGGAGAAACATTGGAGCATCTTAAAGATGACAGAAGAGCCGTAGCTGGGATTTCTAGAGTGCTTAATAAAAGTGGAATTTGTGTTGTGACCGCTCCTGCCCATCCGTGGCTTTGGGATATTAATGATGAATTTTCTGGTCACCATCATCGGTATGAACAGACAGACCTCCAGCAATTATTTAAAAGGGCGGGGTTTGAGGTTAGAACTATTTTTTATTGGGGTTTTCCCTTAGGTTTAATTTGGCACAAGCTTTTATACTTACCACTCGTTAGGAAGAAAATGGAGAGTAAGAGAAAAATTATTTATTCTGAATCTAAGACTTTATTTGGTAAGATTATAAGAAGCGAGAAGTTAAAACAGATGTTTTCCAAGATTTTCTATTTTGACCAGTTATTCAATTGGACAAAACTTGGAGGAGGGTTGCTCCTTGTTGCTCAAAAACCATGAGAAAGAAAAAGAATTGGCCAGAGGTAACAATTATTATCCTTAATTTTAATGGCTTGGAAGACACTCGTCGATGTCTTACCTCTCTTAAAAAAACGCAATATCCGAATTTTAAGACGGTTGTTGTTGATAACGGCTCAAAACAAAACGAAGGAGAAATTTTAAAGAGAGAGTTTTCAGATCCACGGTTTTCCTTCATTCGGCATCGAAGAAACTACGGTTTTGCTGGAGGGAATAATCGAATCCTCAGGAAGATTAAAAGCAAATACGTAGTTCTTCTCAATAATGATACTGTTGTTACCCCATCCTGGCTTGCTGAATTAGTTAGGACGGCCGAATCCGATCCTGCCATTGCTATCTGCCAGCCCAAAGTTCGATCTCTTTATAAAAAGGAATATTTTGAGTATGCAGGAGCTGCGGGTGGGTTTTTAGATCAACTCGGTTACCCCTATACTCAAGGGCGAATTCTTTTTCATCTTGAAAAAGATATCGGTCAATACGATAAGGTTATCGATCTTTTCTGGGCGAGTGGGGCAGCAATGCTGATCCGTCGTTCTATTATTGCCAAGACAGGAATGCTTGATGAAGATTTTTTTGCCTACCAAGAGGAAATTGATTTTTGCTGGAGAGCCTTGAGAGAAGGTTTTCGTATTGTTCTTGCACCAAAGTCGATAGTTTTTCATAAAGGCACGGGTACTTCAGGGAGTCATCTTGGACAAAAAACTTATCTCGTTCATAGAAATAATCTTATGCTGGTGCTTCAAAATTTTTCCTTAAAGCGCCTTGCTTGGGTTCTTCCAATCCGACTTTTCCTTGATCTAGCAAGCATGGCTTTTTATTTACTGGTGAGAAGGTTTAACTTTATTATTGCGGTGCCTAGAGCATACGCCTCGCTGGTAGTAAAATTGCCCCTAATTGTTAAGAAAAGGAAAAAAGTGAGAAGGAAAAATTTAAAGGAAGTTGAAAAAGGGCTTACTCCCAAAAGTATTATTTGGGAATACTTTATTCGGGGAAAAAGAAGATTCTCCGAAATCCATGGAGAAAGGAAGAAAAGAGTCATGACTCCGACTATTTATTACGAAGATTTATTTCCTCTCAAAGGTGTTTCAGTAAGAAGACAGAAGATTAAATCTTTCCTCGGAGCAATTTTACCCTTTAGTTTCCTTGTAGCTCTTACTCTTCTTATCCGACTTCCCTCGCTAAGTCTCCCATTTAACCGCGACGAAGGAACTTATGCTTATATTGGGTGGACGATGCTTAAGAAAGGAGTAGTTCCTTACCGAGATGTTTTTGATCATAAACCCCCTCTTACCTACTTAGTTTATGGTGTAATTAGCTCACTCTTTGGGTATTCATTTCTTCCCCTCCGGGTGTTTTCTTTAATTTACTTTCTTGCGAGCGTATTTGTGCTTTTCCGATTATTTGAGAGGTATTTTGGAAAAAAGACGGCTTTTATTACCGGATTACTTTTTTCTTTTTACGGAAATTCCTTTTTGCTCGAGGGTCAAGGGATGAATACTGAACATCTTCTTACCCTACCACTTCTTGTTTCTTTCTGGTTTTTTCTTGAAGCTTTGAGAAAAAATGATCCCCGTAGAGCGCTTTTCCTAAGTGGTTTGTTGGCAGGGATTGCGATCCTGTTTAAGCAGGTAGTTCTTACCACCATTGGAGCATTTCTTGTAATAATTTTGTTTATGGCAAATAAAAAGTCCCTCAGGAAGAGAGTCTCTAACCAGGTTGTTCCTTTTCTTCTGGGCGTGATTCTACCAATTGCCCCATTTGTTATCTATTTTAGATGGCATGATGCTTTATCGGACGCACTTTTTTCGACTGTGATTTTTAATTTAAAATACATCCAGGAGGGATTCAAAGTTCAAAATATTTGGGCAAGGATAGGGACAGAAGGAATTTTGGGGTATTTTAGATGGCTATTCATTTTTCCAAAAACCCTTGCCCTGCTTACCCTTGTTTCTCTTGTCTCTCTTGCCAAGTTATCTGTTGCTAAAAAACGCCTCTTTATTTCCATCTTTCTTTTTATTGTCTCTGTTTGGTTAGGGGCAAAACTAGGCGGTTCAAGAGAAGCACCACATTACTATGTGCCACTTATACCTGCCTTAGTCTTTGCCTCAGCTTATATATTTTCAGATTGGGTTACTCAAGGAAAAAATGTCTTAATTACTGTCATGGTTTTTCTTCTTGTGGGATTTGTCATTTGGCCAAATTTCTCTCTTTGGAGCAATGATTCTTACAAAATTCAATTTGCTCAATTTGGCAGTCAGGCTGATTGGTTTCATGATGCGCCGAAGGTTGCCTTATACATTCAAAAGAATACAGCCCCTGAGGAGAAAATCTATGTTTGGGCAAACGAGCCGGAAATCTATTTTTACGCTCAGAGAGAATCAGCCTCTTTCTTCCTTTATCTTTATGGTTTTAGTCATATTCTAGATGGGGAGGAGAGATGGTTCTCCGAGCTTTTGGCAAAACAACCCAGGGTAATTATAACCTATACTTCTAAAGATGAGCCGATGCACTCAACCTTTGCGCGGTTTCGTGAAAAGGTTCAATATGATGAAAGAGATATTATTGGATCATACAGAGTTTTCTTCCGTGCTGAGAAATGAATCGTAAAATTTTAATTTTTTTTCTTATTATATTGTCGATTTTTCTTTGTTTTATTTGGTTTCGTGGAGGAAATTTTTTGGGGTCTGGAGAAGAAGGGTTATCGCTTTATTATCCAGAAAGAACAGCTAGGCTTTATCGGTATGCGTGGTTTGAAACCGGCTTGGGTTTTTCCATACCAGTTTATCTTCCTCGGATTACTTTTTTCGGTTTGGCTACTTTTCTAAATAATATTTTTCCAGTTTGGCTTGTTCAGGCAGGAAGTTTTTGGTTTTTGATATTTATTGACGTGTTGGGAATGTATCTTTTAACAAAAATGCTTACGAGAAGCGAAAAAATTGCATTGGTGTCTTTGATTTTTTACTTTCTAAATCTTTATTCCCAATCCCAGGTGTGGGAGCGATTTCTTTATGCCGGAATGTTTGCCTGGGCCTATTTACCACTATTTTTGTTTTTATGGATAAGGTGGCTAAGAGAGAAAAAAATAGTTTGGCTGGCTATACTTTTACTTACCTTACTTTTCTTTTCTAATATCTTTGGTATGCCGGCAGATGCTTTTACTTTTTGGGTACCGGTCGGAATACTCACCATCTTTGAACTTTTTAGAAAGAAAAGGAATTTTCAAGGTATTTTAGATCTTGGATTCTATTCTTTAATAGTTCCAGTTTTATGGATGCTTACCAATATCTGGTGGATTTATCCTTATTTTAAGCTTGGAAGAGCATCGTTTTCAGAGATTTCTTCTTGGCAGGCGAATTTTGATTCGCTACGAGGTGTTAGTCAATATTTTCCGACCGATCAAATATTTTTACTTCGACAAAGTTTTCTTTTTGGCAAGGACAGCCTTTTTTACAATTTTTATTCTCAACCGTTGGTAATTGGAGTAAGCATATTGATATTGTTGATTGTAGTCTTTGGGATTTTGACCAGTAGAAAAGAGAAATACTGGCTCTATCTTGTTACTCTTCTTTTTATTGGTTGGTTTATCAGCAAAGGTTCAAATCCGCCTTTTGGGCATCAATTTTATCATTGGCTTTTTTCTACCTTCCCCCTTACGTCGGTTCTAAGAAACCCTTATGAAAAATTGGGGATCATTCTGCTTCTGCCATATTCAATTTTCTTTGCCTTAGGAGTTGGCTGGATTTATAAAAGGTTGAAACCAAAGATAAGGGAAATTGTTGTAGGAATAGTTTTGGTTTTATCATGCGGTGTCTTGGTTTGGCCAATGTGGACAGGAGATTTATACAAAAGTGCCAGAGTCAGGGTGCCAGACTATTACGAGCAAGCAAATCAGTTTCTAAATCAAGATAAAACAGATGGAAGAGTTTTGATGTTGCCGATAATTCCTGGGGATGGGGTGCGTTATTTCTGGGGATATCAAGGAGTTGAACCAAGCGAGTTTTTATTCGATAAGCCTTCGATATCAAAAATTTTACGAACTAAATATGCCGATGAAAAGTATATGAGACTATATGATGCCTTTGTAAACGATAAAAGCTATAATCAACTTTTAGATGAAATGAATATAAAATATCTAGTTTTACATAATGATTTGGATACCGAGATAAGTGGAGCAAGTTCTTCAACGCAGACTAAAATAATTCTTGATAAAAATCCTGAAATAAGTCTAATAGAAAGAATTGGGGAGTTAGAAATTTATGAATTTAAGGGAAATAAAGATGGCAGCTTATTTGAGGTTAGAGGTGAAGATCCGCCGGTTTTAAGTTACGAAAAATTGTCGCCTGCAAGATATAGAGTACAGATTGGAAATGCAAGACCACGGTTTGATTTGATATTTAAGTCCACTTTTAATGAACTCTGGGAAACAAAAATTGACGGAAAGAAACTTGATGAGCATTTTTTGGTTTATGATTATGCAAACGCATGGAGAATAGATAGGATTGGAGATTACAATATTGATATTGTTTTTAAGGTTTGGCCATGGGAGTAAATAAGAAACTTAATTTCCATTTTTTTGCTATGGCAGCTCTTGGGAAAGGCCTGTCTGGAGGGGACAGGATTTTTATTGAGCTGGCAAGAAGATGGAGTAAAAAATATCCAGTGACGATTTATGTTTGGGAAGAAGGAAGAGAGATGTGCAGGCGGCAAAGCCTGGTTAGTAAAAGAATAAAGTATAAGGTATGGAGAATGAAGTATTGGGGGAGACTTGGTTTTGTAATTTGTTACTTAGCTCGGGTAGTTAGGGCTGTTATAGAATCGTTTAAATTAAAATTAAAGAACAAGCCAACGACCATTGTTTATTCTGCTTCCGATTTTTGGATGGACTCGCTGCCTGGATGGATTTTAAAGATGAGATTTCCTAACATAACTTGGATAGGGACTTTTTATTTAGCAGCTCCTAATCCATTTACTGGCTTTAGAGAGCAAGGGGAAATTAAGATTCCCTCCCTAAAAAATATCGTTTATTGGTTGATGCAACAGCCAATTTATTTCTTAATAAGAAGCTGGGCTGATTTGGTTTTTGTAACCAGCGACCCGGATGCAAAAAGATTTCCAAAACACAATAGAGAGAATAGAATTGTGGTAGTTCGCGGCGGAGTGGATATAAGTAGGGCAAGAGAGTGGAAGAGTAAAAGAGTAAAGGTAAGTAAAATTTACGATGCTGTTTTTCAAGGCCGTTTTCATCCCCAGAAAGGGGTGGTTGAACTTATTGATATTTGGAGAAAGGTGGTGGGGGAAAAGCCGAAGGCAAAGCTGGCGATGATTGGAGACGGACCCCTAATGCAAAATGTAAAATTAAAAATTAAAAATGAAAAATTGGAAAAGAATATAAAACTATTTGGTTATGTTTTTGATGGGCCAAAAAAATATCGGATTTTTAGCCAAAGCCGAGTTTTTATTCACCCCGCTATTTACGACTCTGGGGGAATGTCAGCCGCAGAAGGAATGGTTTGGGGATTGCCTGCGGTTTCATTTGACCTTGAGGCGCTAAAAACTTATTATCCAAAAGGAGTTTTGAAGGCCAGAATCGGTGACCTTGATGATTTTGCCAACAAGATTCTGACCTTACTTGAAGATAAGAAACTTTATCGAGAGACGGCTGAAAAAGCAGTTGCCTTAGTTAAAGACTATTGGGATTGGGACGCAAGAGCAAAAGATGTTCTTGGAGAAGTAAAAGCTTATGTTGAGAAAACCTAAAATTTCTGTTATCATTCCCACCCATAATGCGGCCGCTTTTATCGAAGATTGCCTTGCTTCGATTTTTACCCAAACCTTCCCTCCTTTTGAGGTAATTGTGGTTGATAATGCTTCAATTGACGAAACGCCAACATTAATCGCTCAAAAGTTTCCCAAGGCAAAAGTAATAAGGCTCAAAAAAAATACTGGAGTAACAGGTGGAAGAAATACTGGGATTAAAAAGACGCGGGGAGAGTTTCTTTTCTTCTTTGATCATGATATGGTAGCTGAGCCAGATATGATTTCTGAGTTAGTAAAAGTGGCGAAATCTAACCCTAAAATTGGAATTGTAACTCCAAAAATTTATTACTGGGAGGATAAAAAAAGAATTTGGGCGGCTGGAACAGGAATCAACCTTTGGACCGGGCAGATTGTTTTTAGAGGAGGAAAAGATGCCGGTCAGTACGATAAGATTGAAGAAGTTCAAGTAGCCCCAGCCGCTATTTTCGTCAAAAGAAAGATTTTAGACAAAATTGGTGGTTTTGATGATGTTTATTTTGCTACGTATGAAGACACTGATTTTTGCTTTCGGGCAAAAGAAGCTGGATTTAAAATTGTTTATGCACCCAAAGCTGTGGCTTACCACAAAATTCCTGGAGATTATAAATCTTCTATGGAGAGACTTCTTTCCCGTGCTTATTTTATAGGAAGAAACAGGATAATTTTTATGAAAAGATATGGGAAGAACTTCTTGGTGTTTTTACTTTTTTTGCCTGTTTTTGCCGTCTATTATGCTTTTCTAGCCTTGCGTTTCCAGAAACTAGGTGATTTTTTAGACTTTTGTAGAGGAACCACAGAAGGTTTGATACTTGTGGTCAGGAGGAAAGTATGAGGCGCTATGTTCAATTTTTAAAATTTTATCTACCTTTAACTTACCCAAATATTATTTGGGGAAAGATGGATAAAAACGCTACGACAGTTTTGGATGTAGGATGCGGGGATGGGAGTTTTATGGCTCTTTTGAACAAAGATAAAAAATTTGAGGTTACGGGGATAGACGCTTATAAGTCTTATCTTGCGAAAGCTAAAAAAACAGGAGTTTATAAAAAATTAATTTTAGGAGATGTGAGAGGGTTGCTTTTTAAGGAAGATTCTTTTGACATTGTTCTTTGCTCTCAGGTAATTGAGCACCTGAAAAAGAAAGAAGGGGAAAGGTTAATTAATAATTTGGGAAAAATTGCCAGGAGCCAAGTAATAATAGCCACCACTGTTGGATTTTTCCCTTATGAGCCTTTTGAAGGCAAGGACGATAATCCTCTTCAGGTTCATAAATCAGGTTGGCAGCCAGAAGAGTTTGAAAAAAGGGGATATAAAGTTTATGGGCAAGGGGCGGGGTTTGTTTATGGGAGAAAAAGGATTGTAAGGCCTTTGCCCCAGCTTTTGCAAATTCCATTTTTTGGTCTTTCCTACTGTTTATCGCCCTTGTTCTATTTTTCCCCAAAACATGCCGCTTATATGATTTGTGTTAAAAATTTATGAGAAAGCAGTTGCCTTTGGTTTCTATCATTATTGCCAATTATAATGGGGAGAGATTTCTGCAAACTTGTCTCTCTTGGGTTTTAAAAACTAATTATTCAAATTTTGAAGCGATCTTAATTGATGATGGCTCAATTGATAAAAGCGTTCGGATAATAAAAGAATTTGCTCAAAAGGATAGGAGAATAAAGCTTTTTAAAAATAGAAAAACTTTGGGAGCCGCCGCTAGTCGGAATAAGGGAATCAAGAAATCCAGCGGTGAAATTATAGTTTTTCTGGACAATGATACTGAAGTTGAACAAGAGTGGTTAAAAGAGTTAGTCAATGTTCTTCAAAGTAGTCCAAAAATTGGTGGAGCTTGCTGTAAGCTTTTGGACTTTGAAAAAAGAGATAAAATCCAATTGGCTGGCTTAAAGCTTATTCCTCATACCGGTTGGGGGATTGGTTTAGGGGTTGATCAAAGAGACGAGAAGTGGGATAAACAGGCTGAAGTAGTAGCGGTCTCTGCTGCTTTGGCAGTAAAAAGACAGGTTCTGGATAAAATCGGAGGTTTTGATGAAAAACTAGCGGTTCATACCGAGGATTTGGATTTTTGCTGGCGTGTTTGGCTGGCTGGTTACAAGATTATCTATGTCCCCACTTCCAGAGTTTATCATTGGACAAAAACTCTTGAGCAGCGCAAAGATATGAAGGCAACAAAATCTTTTATTTACTTTCATATCAATAAAAATACCCTTCGTACCCTAATTAAGAACTATGAATTTTTCAATATGTTAAAATATTTAAGCTGGGCCTTTTTAATAAATTTAGGAAGGGCTATCTTGGTTTTAATTAGGCGTAAGGATTTTACTGCTATTTATGGTTTTCTAAAAGGTTTGGGGTGGAATTTAGTGAATTTGCCTGATTCTCTGAAAGAACGAGAAAGAATTCAAAGATTGAGAAAAGTTTCAGACAGATATCTTTATCAGAAAATTATGACCCATGATTCGCTTTGGCAGATATATCGAAAACATTTTTCTCAAACCAAACTTTTATGAATCAATTAGCTCTTATCAGGAAAATAGATAGTTTTTTAGCCCCAATTTATGTTAGCTGTCCTTGGACTTATTATGGAATTATTACAAGAGCGGTGGGGCAAAATGTTGGGAGATTGTTAGATGTGGGTTGTGGGGATGGGAGCCTAGCGAAGGTACTTAATTTAAATAAGAATTTTAAGTTGACAGGGGTTGATATCTTTGAACCATATCTTAAAAAGGCAAGAAAAACTGGTCTTTATGAAAAATTAATCAAAGCTGATGTTAGAAATTTACCTTTTAAGGAGGAGAAATTTGATGTTGTCTTTTGTGCGCACCTGATAGAGCATTTGACAAGAAAAGAGGGGTTTAAGTTGATAAAAAGATTGGAAAGTTTAGCGAGGAAAAAAGTGGTAATTGCTAGTCCAGTGGGATTTTTACCTCAAGATGAGTATAATGGTAATCCTTTTCAGAAGCATAAGTCTGTTTGGTGGTCTGAAGATTTTAAAACAAGAGGATACAAGGTAGTGGGACAAGGTTTAAGGTTAATTTATGGGCAGCAGAATGTGGTAGAAAGGCTTGGGCTTTTAAGCTACCTTTTTTCTCTAGTTTCTTTAGCTTATCAGCCATTACTTTTTTTGAATCCCAATTTAGGTGTTTATATAATTTGTTGGAAGGAGATGGGCGTTCCCTCAGACATGGACGGTAGAGTGTTATGAGAAAGCGATTTTCTCTTATTTTTCCTTTATTGCTGGTTTTGTTAATTTCAGGATTTTTGGTCTCGGTTTGGTTTAGGAAGGGAATGTTGTTGGGAGGCGGCGAGTCGGCTCTTCCTTTTTATAATCCTGGTAGATTATTTAATATAACCCGCTATACTTGGAGCGATGCGCCGCTTGGGAATTATACTGCAGGAACAATTCTTTTTGCTCCCTTTTACTTCATTATTAGTAGTTTCGTAGAATTGGGTATTGCAAAATTTTTTCTTCAAGCCTCGTTATTTTGGTTACTACTATTGATAGGAGGTTTATCTGGATATTGTCTGGTATTGGAAATACTAGGTAAGGGTAGGCGTTTAACGGCTGCTCTCTCTGGACTTTTTTATATTTTAAACCCCTTTACTATGGTGAATATTTGGAACCGCTTTCAGTACACTTATATGTTTCTTTATGCCTTACTTCCCTTTGGGCTTTATTTGTTTGTTAGAGGATTGAAGGAAAAAAAATATAATTATGCTTTTTTGTTGAATCTTACTTCTTTGGGTTTTGTAATGGCCTTTACCTCAATTCCACTTTTAGAACTTTTTTGGATAGTTTTGGGAGCCTATTTGCTGTTTTATATTGCCGTTAATTGGCCTGATAAAAAAGCTGTTTTCTTCTCGGTAAGGTTCTTCTTTTTATGTCTAAGTTTTTGGTTTTTATTCAACGCCTGGTGGGTGCTTCCTTTTCTGAAAACTCTTTTAACCACGGCTTATATTACTACCGAAGCTTACACGATTTTGTCTAATATAGGTACCTTTCAAGCTTTAAGTGAACGACTAGGAAATCTTTCTTTTCTTTTCCGCCTTATGCATAAAGACTTTTTTTACAATATGAAGGAAGTTTGGGGACCAATTTATTTTAGCCCGCCATTTGTAATCTTAAGTTTTTTGATTCCTTTCCTTGCCTTCTCATCTGTTTTTGTTAAGAAAAAACCTAAAGAATATTTTTTCTTTCTGCTTTTAGCAGTTTTGGGAATATTCTTTGCCAAAGGTTCTACCCCTCCTTTAGGAGGAATTTTTCTTTGGTTTTTTTCTCGCCTCCGCCCTCTTGAAGCTTTCCGCAATCCTTTTGAGAAAATTGGCCTTATTTTACCTTTAGCTTATGCTCCATTGATTGGTTTAAGCTTGACAAATTTTTATGGATGGTTGAAGAAAAAAACAACCATTTTAAGAGCAAACTTTCTGTTTTCTGTTTCCTGTTTTCTATTATTTATTGTCTACATGTTTCCTATGTGGAATGGTTGGGTTTTTACTTCTAATATTCCTCCAGCTAATAATCTAAAAATCGGCTACAAAGTAAAAGTACCTGATTATTACAAAGAAGCTAATGAATGGTTAAACAGAGAGAAAGAAGATTTTCGAATAATTGCCTTACCGATTGGAGGAGAGGGTATTACTTATAATTGGGAATATGGCTATTCGGGAGTAGAGCTTTCTAATAATTTATTTGACAAACCTTTTATTTCTTTATCTACCACTATTCCATATCTTCATGGCATTGTCAGTCAGCTTGAAAAAACTCTTTTAACTCAGCCCACAGACTTTGCTTCCTATTCTGCCCTTCTTAACACTAAGTATGTGATAGTAAGAGATGACATTGATTTTAGAGAAAGAAAAATGAGGAATTCGCAAGATTTTAATGAGTTTCTGTTGAGTAATAAAGACATTGGAGTCTCTTTTGTCAAAAATTTTGGTAAACTTAATTTTTATAAATTGAGTGAGGAATTTTTCTTGCCCCGAATCTACCCTGCACAATCTGTTCATTATTTTTCTGGCGAGGATGGGAGTTATGTTGAGCTATTTTCACTTTCCGGATTTAAAAGGGACGACATCTTTCTTAATAAAATCAATAAAGAAAACTCTAGAGAATGGGAGTTTGCAAATTTAATTGTTAATAATTTTTACATTTCTCCAGAGACGGCAATATTTTTGGAAAAAACACCAAGAGTATCTAGAGAAAATGCCGCTCGCGAACTTCCTTCAGTTAGGATTCTTCCCAATTCATCTTTCTTCCCCCTGATTTTATTTAAAGAAAAACTTGAGGAGACCAATTTACAGGGAGAAGAAAAACTTCGTTTTAATGTCAGTCTTTCAAGCAAGCGTTTGCGGGAGGCTTTTCTCTTAGCAGAGAATGGCGAAGAAGAGCAAGTTGTTCAAGCTCTTAAGCGATATCAGCGTTTTTTAAATAGAGCTTTTGATCAGTTGGGGGTTTTAGAGAAGCGGCAGCTTTTAAAGATGTTTGATGACTTGCGGGATGAATTTTTAAGACAGCGAATAGTTTTGGAGCAAATAAAAGAGAGAGTACTTGAATCAAAAGTAGCAACTATTGAGGCCTTGAGAAATTTAGAGGAAATAGTTACCAGGCTTGAGCTTGAACCAATCTTCCCCCTTTTGGAAGAAAAGGAACTTAAGAAAGAAAAAAGGATTGTTTACAGATTTTTTGCGCCAGATGATGATCACTACAAAATTCTGGTAAAAGTACAGGGATGGAAACAGTATTATCAAGAGATATCAAAATCCTGGACAATTCAAGTAGATAATGAAGTAAAAACAAGAGAGATAGAATTTGTTAAGTCAGGCTGGATTTCTTTAGGAGAGGTTAGGTTAGATGAGGGGATTCACGAAATAAGCTTTAATTCTCCTCACACCATTAATTTAATTAATTTAAAACAGACTGAGTCTTTTGAGATTTCGGCAAAAGAGGCTACTAATGAGTTGAGAATTCCAATTTCTAATTTTGATCCCTTTTCTTCTTACAAAGTTTCTTTTGAATATAAGGTGGAAAGGGGAGACTCACCGGAGGTGGGAATGTTGACAGATTTGGATAATTTAGAAGAGGAGAAAAAGGCCTCTCATCTTATTAAACTTCCCTGGGGAGACTATAATTTTGGTTTTCGCAATTATGAATTTGAGTTTACTCCCAGTACTGGCGCAAACTCTTTGGATTTGGTTTTGCTTGTTTCTCCTTGGAATAACTGCAGGTTGGTTAACAGAGGATTAAGAAAAATGCTTTGTGAAGATGAAAAATATAAGCGTATCTATGATAGAGAAAGTGTAGTTTTTATTAAAAATATTAAGGTAGAGAGAGTATTTACCAATACAGTTATTTTAGAGCAGAAAAATGAAAAAAGATTACTACAGAAAGTTTCTCCTTTGGTTACTTTTAATAAGATAAATCCAACAAAATACAGAGTAAAAGTCGAAGGGGCAGAGAGTCCGTATTTTTTGGTTTTCTCTGAAAGTTTTCATCCGGAGTGGAGGGCATATCTTGATAAAGACCAAATTCCAGACGATAAGCATTTTTTAGTTAACGGTTATGCTAATGCTTGGTATATTGACAAAAGTGGAGATTATGAGATTACTTTAGAATTTGGGATAGAAAGGATTTTTAAGGCAGGAAAATTAATATCGATAACATTCCTAATTTTATTAGGAGGGATTTTCCTAGTAAGAAGATATGTTTGAAATAGCGATCTCTTTAATAGATTTTTTTCTTTTATATAGTTGGGCTGTCATCCAGATAGCAATTTTACTTTCTTGGCTTTGGGCAATTTGGAGATTCAAAATTGGCGGGAAAGTTTCTTTTAAGATCGCCTTAAGTCTACTCTTTTTGGTGATGATTTTAACTTTATTTAATCAGACTAATTGGGCAGGTAAGATTGCCGAGTATTCTTTCCTCTTTTTGCTTATTGGCACAATTCAGGAATTTGTTAAGGTTCTAAGGTATGAGAAATCTTAAAATTTTACCCCCCCTTTTTTTATTAATTTTAACAATTTTAGTCTATCGTGCCTGGTTTATTTTAAAACCTCTTTCGGGCGGCGATTATATTACCTTTTGGCCAGAAAATCTTAAAAATTATTTTAACTTCCCATTTTCTTCTTGGGACCATCAAATTGACTTGGGTTGGTATATTGGGGCTCTACTCCACTACGCTCCATATAGCTTATTAATGGGTTTGGCAGGCAGGGTTTTGAACTATAATCCTGTTATTATTGAAAGGCTTTTTTGGCTTTTTCCATTTTTGGGCCTTTCTCTTTTCTCCTCAGTTTGTCTTTTTAAAACCCTATTTTCTAAAAACAATCTTTGGTTTTTTTCTTCCTTAATTTTTCTCTTTAATACCTATGTTTTAATGATGACGGGCGGGGGACAAGTGGGAGGAATTGGACTGGCGTATGCGATAGCCCCCTTGGTTTTGGCTTGTTTTATTAATAGTATTAAAGAGATTTCCCTGAAATGGTCGATTCTTTCTGGAATAGCTCTTGCTTTGCAAATAATGTTTGATCCGCGAATTACTTATATTACGATTGGGGCGATATTTCTTTATGCCTTGTTTTGGTGTGGCAGGGGCTTTAAAAAATACTTATTTATTTTTGGTATTCCTTTATTAATTTCTTTAGGGCTTCATTTTTTTTGGCTCTTGCCTTCTTTTTTGGCGAAAAAACCTTCTTTACCTGTGGGTTATGGCGAACCGGGGTGGGTTGAGTTTTTAAGCTTTGCCCGCTTTTCCGACAGTGTTTCTCTACTTCATCCCAACTGGTCGGAAAATATCTTTGGTAAGACTTATTTTTTCAGACCGGAGTTTCTTATTTTACCGATACTCGCTTTCAGCTCGTTATTATTTATCAATTATTCAATTACGAATTACGAATTACGAATTAAAAAAAATGTTTTGGTTTTTGCTTTGCTGGGAATAGTGGGAGCGTTTTTGGCTAAGGGGGCTAATCCGCCCTTTGGGGAGATTTATCTTTGGCTTTTTAAAAATATTCCCGGAATGAATATGTTTCGCGACCCGACAAAGTTTTATATATTAGTGGCTCTAAGTTATTCGGTTTTAATACCGTTTAGTGTTGAACAGATTTATCTTTATTTAAGAAAGAAATTTAATAATTGATCAATTACGAATTTACGGATTGCGAGTTGAATGAGAATAAATAATTTTAAAGATTTAAAAATTTGGAGGTTGGCGCTTTTAATTACTAAGGAAATTTATGATCTTTCTTCTAAGAAAGAATTTGGTCGGGATTTTGGACTAAGAGATCAAATAAGAAGAGCTATCGTTTCTGTGAGTTCGAATATTGTTGAGGGGTTTGAGAAAAACAATAATAATGAATTTATAAGATATCTTAAAATTGCCAAGGGGTCTATTGGAGAAGTGCGAAACCAACTGGAAGTTGCTCATGTAGTTGGCTATATTACAAAAGAGGAATTGGGCAAGACAGATGAAAAACTACTAGATTTAGCGGCCCAAATTGGTGGCTTTATTAAGTATTTAGAAGCTAAGAGAAGGAAATAATGCGTAATTCGCAACCCGCAATTGGTAAATTGAAAAATTTTAAGAAACATATACCGGGGTTATTCTTGCTTGGGGTAATAGGGTATTTATTACTCTTAATCAAACCCGCAATTTTAGGAGAATTAGGGGGAACTTTTAAGGCAAAAGCAGTCCCTCCCGAATATGTTGTTCTTAAAGATTTTATTAACAATCAGGGGGATTTTTTTCGCACTTTTTGGGTACCCAAAAAACAACGCTTTGGTTTTTATTCCAATAATCATCCGGCCATTAGTACTGAAAGTTTTGTGACAGACTCGATTTGTCAAGAGCCTTTTTGTTCTTTAAAAAAAGAAATGGCCGAAAGATGGGGTAAAGATTGTTTACCTAATGATCGCTGTTATGTTAGGGAGTTGAGTTATTTTTTAAATTTTAAAACTGCTGATATTTTGGCCCAGATGGCGGTAAAATATGTAATTGTTCCTTTTGATTCCGAAGGAGAAATTTTTATTGCCGAGCATCAATATAACCCTCAGCAAAGAGAAGAGGTAGAGGAATTTTTAGATACTATTCCCTGGCTTAAAAAGATTGACGTCGCCGAAAAAATAGCCGTCTATGAATTACCGGAATTTAAAGATCATTTCTTTTTAGATAATTCACCAATTAATCAATTACGAATTTCTAATTACGAATTAACACGCAATTCACAATTCGCAATAGAACAATTGAGTAATGAAGTTAGGGAGATAAAGATGATTGATCCGACGAAATATTTGGTCTCTCTTAGAATAAGTGAGGCGCCGGTAAATTTGGTTTTCTCTGAAACCTACGATGAGCTTTGGCAAGCTAAGATGGGAAAGAGGATAATTCCCTCAACGTTATATAATAATCTTAATAGTTTTTCTATTGACCAAGCTGGTGATTTTGAGATTGTGGTTGAATTTACCGCCCAAAAATATGTTTATTGGGGTTTGGTGGTTTCAGCTTTTACACTTTTAATGTCTGCAGGCGTGTTAGTTTATCTTTTTATTTTAAGCTCAGGGGGTAGACTATGAAGGTTACCGCGGTGATTCCGGCGAAAAATGAAGAAGAAGGTATTGAGAAAATCATCAAAAACGTGAGTCGCTTTGTTGATGAGGTTTTGGTTGTCGACGGTCATTCAAAAGATAAAACTCGGCAAATTGCCAAGGAATGTGGGGCCAAAGTCGTCTTAGATGGAGGTAAAGGAAAAGGAGATGGGATAAGAACAGGGGTTAGAAAAGCCAAGGGAGATATTATAGTTTTTATTGATGCCGATGGCTCACATAATCCTAAAGATATTCCTAAGTTAATAAAACCAATTAAAAATGGAGAGGCGGATTTGGTAGTTGCCTCTCGAGCAAAAGGGGGGAGTGATGAAGTTAGGCTTGATTTGGATGGATTATTTAGACAGATTGGGAGCGAAATTGCCGCTATTTTAGTTAATTTTCGTTGGCGGGCGAATCTGACAGATATCCAAAACGGTTTTCGGGCGATAAGAAAAAAGACTGCTTTAGCCTTAAAATTGGAATCTGATGGATTTGAAATTGAAGAAGAAATGATTATGAAGTGTCTTAAAAGAGGGGTAAGAATTATGGAGGTGGCTGGTCATGAATATCAAAGGAAATGGGGAGTTTCGAAACTACCAACAATTCAAGCCTGGAGGTTTGCTTTACGCCTTTTTAAAGAACTGTTCAGCCCATAAAGATGAAAGTTTATTGCGAAGCAACAAGCTCTGCTTACTTAATCAACCCTCCTGCCTACCAGGGAGTAAAAATTGTTCGCGAAGGCAGGTGTATGCAAAGAAAGGGCGCTTGGACCGCGGTTTGGGCACCTGTTTCTTTAGCGACAATTGCTGCTGTTTTAGAGAACGAAGGCTTTAAGGTTAAATTAGATGATTGTATTGTTAATGAAATTGATGCCGACAAACTTCAAAAGAAGCTTGAAATTTTTAAACCAGATTTGGTGGTGATTAACACCGCTACACCTTCGATTGTGACTGATCTTAAGGTTGCTTCTTTAGCAAAAAAAGCAAATCCAAACTGCGTTACTGTTGCTTTTGGAATTCATGTAACGGCTTTACCTGAAGAATCACTGAAGATGGAAAAAAATCTCGATGCCGTTGTTAGGGGTGAGCCAGAAATGACAATAAAAGAAGTTGCCCTAAAGATGAGAGAAGGGGAAGGATTAACAAAGGTGAGAGGAATTACTTTTAAAAAAGGGAGAAGAATAATTCGTAATCTTGATCGCCCACCAATCGAAAATCTCGACGTCCTTCCTTTTCCTGCCTGGCAACATATAAAAATTGGGAGACATTTGATGCCCTTCAAAAACATTCCCTTTCTTTTGGTTGCCACTGGCAGAGGGTGTCCATATCAATGTAACTTTTGTGCTGATAAGACTTTTTATGGTCGCAAATTAAGGCTTCGCTCGCCAAAAAGAATTGTTGATGAACTGGAGTGGATTGGTAAAAAGTTTAGGGTAAAAGATTTCTTGTTTTGGTCAGAATCTTTTACCATTAACCGTCAATTTGCCAAAAGCGTAGCCGAGGAAATTATTCGCCGCCGATTAAAAGTTCATTGGGTTTGTAATAGTAGAGTAGACACAGTAGATTATAATCTCCTTAAAAAATTTGCCCAAGCCGGATGTTGGATGATAGGTTATGGAATAGAAAGCGGTGAGCAGAGAATCCTTAATCTTATGAACAAAAGGACGACTCTTAAGCAGGCAAAAAAGGCGGTAGGGGATGCCCATCGGGCAGGATTAGAAGTTACGGGTCATTGTGTAATTGGATATCCTGGAGAAACAAAAAAGACAATACAAAAGACGATTGAATTTGCTAAGAATCTTGGTTTGGATTTTGTTCAATTTTATTGTGCCGTTCCTTTTCCAGGCTCCGAGCTTTATGTGGTAGCAAAAGAAAAAGGTTGGTTAACCACTGAAGATTGGCCTTTTTTTGAGCAAAATTTTTCGGTGGTAAATACACCTCAACTTAAAGCCCAGGAGGTAATGGCTTTGAGGCGTCAAGCTTTTCGGGATTTTTATTTAAGACCAAAAATAATCTGGCAAACCATAAAAAGAATCCGTTCGTTTGGCGACTTAAAACAGTTTTTCTGGATGGTGAAAGATTTTATTACCTGGATATAGATGAATATCTTAATCTTAAACCCTAATATCACTACTGGCGGTGCTCAAAAAACTGTCTTAAACCTGGCTTATTATCTGCAAAAACTAGGCAACAACGTTTGGGTATTTACCACTCTAATCGATAAGAAAGCTCTTACTGAGAAATTTAGAAATTTAAAATTTATTGAAACAAAAAATCAGGTTTTAAAAAAGGGCGGAGTAACCAGCCGATACCAAAACATTGACAATTTATTTATCCTTTTGGTTCGTCTTATTAAAATAAGGTTTGAGTTAATGAGAATCATCGAGAAAAACAATATAGATGTTATTATTGCCCATCAGCAGCCTTTCAATTGGGTTTTGGCTTTTTACTTTAAATGTCCGATGATTTGGAATTGCTTTGAACCGGTCGCCCTTTGGCGACCTAAAGACAAAAATTACTTTCCCCTAAGGGTTGAGGAAAATAATTTTATTCAAGACATATTAGAAAGGGTCTATGAGTGGGTAGATAAAAAAATAATTCGCTATGGAATAAAGCATATATTCGTTTTATCGGAATTAACTCAAAGACAAATTTATAATCTTTATGGAAAGAGGGCAATCGTCTTTCATCCGGGCATTGATCCGGACTTGTTGAACCAAAAGATTAATTTAAAAGCGCTTAAAAAATATAATCTTAGCCCGAATTTTAATATTCTTCAGATAGGGCAGTTTACTTATGAAAAAAATCAACTTTTGACTATTGATGTCTTTAAAAAAATCCAGCAAAAAATTCCTGAAGCAAAACTTATTTTAATCGGCGATGGAGCATTAAGGAGTAGGATTGAGGAAAAAATAAAAAAATCTCGACTAAATAAAAGCATTATCTTAACCGGCAGACTACCCCTTAACAGCTCTTTATTGGCGGCGTTTTACCAAAAAGCCGATGTTTTGGTCTTTCCCTCTCTAATTCAATCATGGGGATTGGTTCCTTTTGAGGCGCTGGCGTTTGGGACAATTCCTTTGGTTTCGGAAAAATGCGGGTCGGCTGGGGTGATTGAAAAAGAAAAAATTGGCTTAGTGATGAAACTAAACCTCAATGATTATTACCGGAAACTGATTTATATTTACAAACATAAAGAAAAAGTGAGAGAAATGGCGGCTGAGGGCAAAAAATATACTCTAACCCACCTCACTTATAAAGTCTATAGCCAAAAAATTCAGGAACAACTATGGAAGCTTCAATAATTATTCCGTCCACCAGAACTAAAGGCTTAAAAAAAACCAGAGAGTCTCTTTTGCGTCAAAAAACTAAATTTTCTTATGAAATAATTGCTGTTGAGAATCTTCTGCCGGGGCAGGCGCGTAATCGAGGAGCGAAAAGGGCTTTAGGAAAATATCTTTTATTTATTGATGACGATTGTTTGGCTTCTGAAAACTGGATAGAAAATAATATCAACTTTTTGAAAACTAAAAAAAATATTGGTGCTGTTGGGGGAAAAATAGTCGGCAAATCACCTAAATTTTTTAGCCGCTGTACTGACTATACCAATTTCTGGCGCCAGCAAAATAATCAACTAAGAAAGACAAGCCAACTTTATACCGCTTCACTGGCAGTGAAGAAGGAAACATTCCTAAAGGTCAGTGGTTTTGATGAAAAAGCTAAAGTTGGTGAGGATGTTGATTTTATTAATAAATTAGAAAAACATGGTTATATCAGCTGGTATAACCCGGAAATAGTGGTTCTTCATGATCACAAGAGAGATACTTTTAGTAAGTTTCTCAAGTATATGTATAACAATGGCTTAGCAACCGGACTTTATATTTTAAAGACCCACCAGAGGATTGCCCTCGTTAGGGTGTTACTACCAATTTTCAAACAAGCCTACTTTTTATTTATAATTCCAATGGCGATTTTATATACCGGGGCGAATCTTTACTTGAACTTTTCCTCAAACTGGAAAATAATTTTTCTTCTTCCGTTCATATTTTTAGGCTATCTTGTTTATCATCTTGGCATTGCCGTAAGATTATTAAAGGAGATTTTAAAATAATGATTAGAAAAATTAAAAAATTTGTTCATCTCACCCTTTTTAAAAACCATTTTAAGACCCCGCCGGTTCTTATTTTTTTTGTTACTTCAGCCTGTAATTCTAAATGCCCCCATTGTTTTTATAAAAATAATTTAAATAGAAAGAATGACTTAACCTTAGGGGAAATTGAAAAAATTAGTCAATCAATGAGAAAAGTCTATCAACTTGAATTATCTGGGGGCGAACCCTTTTTAAGAAAAGATTTGCCAGAAATTTGCGAGCTTTTTTATAAGAATAATCATTTAGAGGAACTTCAGATTCCGACTAATAGTTTATTAGCCGATGAAATTTATAAGATAGCAGAAACTATTTTAAGAAAATGTCCGGGAATTGAGTTAAATCTTAATTTATCTTTAGATGGAACAGAAAAAGTTCATGATTTGATGAGGGGAGTTAAAGGAAATTTTCAAAAAGTTATGAAAAATTACAAAAATTTAGCCACTTTGAAAAAAACCAACAAGAATTTATTTGTGAATGTCACCTCAACTGTTAGTAAAAAGAACATTGATGATTTATTTGACTTAGCTGATTTTGTTATTAAAAATATGCCGCTGGTTAGCCATCATTATCTAGGATACGAAAGAGGAAGATTTTATACCGATAAGATAGATTTGCCCCAGATCGACAAATTACGCTCCCTTAATGAAAAAATTGAAAAACTATATAGAAGAAAAAATGGCTTAATTTACACCAATCTTATTAAAAAAATAAATGAAGTTAAAGTTAAAACCCTTGAGTCTCAACGGCAAGTAGTTTCTTGTGTGGCGGGAAAATTGGTTGGGGTAATTTATGAAGATGGAAAAATTGCCAATTGTGAAATGTTACCAGCGATAGGGAAAGCAAGAGAAGGGAATTTCCAAAAAGTTTGGCAAAGTCAAGTGCGATTGAAACAGCGGAAAGAAATAATTGAGAAAAAAGTTTGTTATTGTACTCATGAATGCTTTATTTCTCCAAGCGTTGCATATGGATTACCAGGAAGAGGTTATATTAGGGATTAGTTTATTTTGTATAGTTTGGAAAAATTAACTTCTTTGAATAAGGCAATCTTTCCCGCTTTTTCCATATTCTTAACCGCGCTTTCAAAATTTTCGTTGCTTTCCAGGAGTTGGGTTAGCCATTGATAAGGATGAAGATCAACCACTAAATATTGAGGTTTTCCCCCAAAATCTAGCCACCAGCAGCTTTTTTTGCCACAAATTTCATTTTCAAAATTGTGCTCTCTTGGCCAAACCAAATAGATTTCCTTTCGGTGACTTAGGTGAGGTACGAGACTTTGTTGGGTGGCGACACTCGCTTCTGCTGGGACAGTAGCAATCATGGCTCGATTGTCTGCCATCCAAGGCTCTTCGCGCCAATAAATTGGCTTGGAGAGTTTGTTTAAGGGAAAATGGAAAAAGTATTGAAAGGCAACAGCGATTATAACAATAATTATCGAGACGTTTTGAAGCTTAATGCCCTTTTTGTTTAAAAATTTTAAAGCATCCAGGGTTCCTAAAAGTAAAAAGGGAGCCAAAATTGCTCGATGATGCATAAAGGGACTCCACATCCGAGCAAATTCACTTCCGGTAATAAAATATTGAGACAAATCAAGAAAAACTGCCAGTATTGCCCCGGGAGATAATAAAGGCAAAAAGGAAAACCAACTGAAAGAATAAAGAAAGGTGAGTCTTTTTTCTTCAGCATTAAAAAAATCAGTTAAAATTTTGAGTGGATTAAGAGAAATTTTTGGCCAATACTGGAACCCAATCGGAGAAAAAGAAGCGATAACTCTTGCCGCCAAAAAACTCCAGACAAAGCCGCCGATAATAAACCCTAAAGCGACCCGTCGGTATTTTTTTTGAAAAAGATATATTAAACCCAAGCCAGCCAAGGCAATTCCCATGTTTTCTTGGGTGGCTAAAAGTAGAATCAAAGTGATTATAAAAGGTTTGGTTTTTCCTGATTCCAGGAAATATGCCACCCAAGCGAGCAAGCCCACCCCGATTACTACTGGATGGAAGTCAAAAAAGACTGCCTGCTGGATGCCGTAAAAAAAGCTGTAGATAAAACTAAGATTAAGGGAAATTAAGGGAGAAAACTTTCTTAAACGACATAATTTATAAATTGCTAAACTAGAAAAACCAATCCAGAAAGCCTGGAAAATTAAAAGCATTCTAACGTCATCCCAGAGCCAAAAAAGCGAAGCAAGTAAGGGGAGAGTTAAATTTAGATGGTCGCCTAAAACGTGGCGTTCTTTGATGGTGTTGTAAGGTTCAAAAAATCTCGAATATTGCCAAACAGCCTGGTCATAAAGACCAAGATCGAATCCTCCTGACTGAAAATGATTATGACGAAGGATAGAGAGAGTGGAGTAGAGGATGGAAAGGACAATAACCCAAACCAAAAGGAGCTTAAAAGCATTTCTATTTATAAACTTAAGCATTTTATAATATAATATGATTGATGGTGATAAAGATTCAAGATTTAGCCTTTATTTTGGTGTTTTTGCTCGTTTTTTGGCGTCGAAGCAGTAAACTGGCGGTGAGCATCGGCCTTTGTTGTCTTGCTTTAGCGATTCCTTTGTTTAAATTCTGGATTTTTTTCACCGCCGAGCGTTTAACTTGGTACGCGGCGGCATTTTTTACCTTTGGAATATTACTCCAATTAATTAAAGTGGCGAAAATTAAAAAATAAACAAGTTTGTTGCTAACGCAATGAAAATCGGTATTGATATTTCTCAAATAGTTTTTGAAAGAACAGGAGTAGCGAACTACGTTAGGAATTTGGTGGAGAATTTGGTGAAAATTGATAAAGAAAATGAATATGTGTTATTCTTTTCTTCTTTAAGAAGAAAATTACCCAGTTTTTTTATTAACGAGTTAACGAATTCACGAGTTAAAATTAGAGAATTTAAATTTCCCCCGACTCTACTTGATTTTTTATGGAATAGGCTACATATTTTTCCGATTGAATGGTTTATTGGAGGGGTAGATGTGTTTTTGTCATCAGATTGGGTTC
>Ga0210057_1002900_pt1 | contig 24031 bp, 26 predicted proteins | sample CryGeyCG2114_010_2_FD_183968 | JGI IMG/M metagenome (GOLD analysis project Ga0210057, IMG submission 183968) | Groundwater microbial communities from aquifer - Crystal Geyser CG10_big_fil_rev_8/21/14_0.10 (SPAdes) (version 2) | ecosystem: Environmental > Aquatic > Deep subsurface > Groundwater ...
GTGGCTCGTCCAACTCGGGACGCGGCCTCGACACCAACAACCTCCGCCGAGCCGTGACGACGTACAGTCGCGCCTGCACCACCCTGGACGGGTGAGCCCGCGGCTGACGTCACGAACCTAGGCACAGCCGTGGAACTCCCTTTCACGGCGCAACCCCCACGGAGTTGGGAGAAAGGAGAAGCCAGATGACCAACAAAGTCATCTACAGTCGCCGAGCCAACACGTTCAGCCGCGCCGGAGTCGGAAGCGAGTCCGGTCGCGCTGGCGTCGGAAGCGATTCCAAGCGCGTCGTGAGCAACTCCAGCTCGCTGCGTCGCAACGCCAGGTAGCCAAGCCGGGCCGCGCCCCCTACGGAGGCGCAAAGGGCAGCTGCTACTATCCCTGTGATTGCGCTACAGAGCGCATAGACACTGGGAGAGGCCTAGTAGCAACTGGCAGCCCGAGCGCAGGTAACCACTCCTCGCGCTCGGGCTATTTTTTATCCGTGCTCATCCGTTTCCTATCCGTGTTTATCCGTGTTCGTTTTCTATGAAAACTAATCGCAAACCGATGCGCCTCGTTCCGCACTTCTTGAAACAACTTCTTCGAACCGGCCAGCAGTTCTCTACCAACCGGCTTAGCATTAGCAATTACTAGCTTATCCGTCGCATATGCACTTCCGGCGTGCTTGCCGCCTTTTGATAAACCCACAACCGGCACATACACATTTGCCTGTTTCAGCACTGCCACCACCGCCCGCACCTGATTCGCTCCCCCATCCACAAACACAATATCCGGCGCCGGCCACTCGGTATGCTTTAGTCTCCGACTCACCACCTCCTTCAACATCGCGATATCGTCCTGCGTATACCCCCTTCTTACCTCTTTGCTCTTACCTCTTACCTCCTCAATATCGCCCCTTATCTTAAATAGCCGATATTGAGACGTATCCGCCTCCCCATTCTCAAAAACAACCATCGCCCCCACTGCCTCCTTCCCGGCCGAATGGCTAATGTCATAGCCCTCAATCCGCCTTGTGGTAAGCGCAGTCGAACCACGCACAAAAGAATCCGACTCCGCAAGCAGTGCCACATCGTTAATATGCTTCAACGCGACCACTGCCTCAACATTCTCTTTTTTCAACTTCGCCAGCAACCGTTTCTTATCGCCCCGGAAAAACAGGATTAAGTTTTTTATTGTCTTTTGATACTCTTTTTTATCCGCAGCCCCGATACACACGCCCGGACACAGCCCAATCTGATAATGAAAACACGCCCTACCTACTCCCGGCTTGCACGTCGCGAACGGAAATATCTTCCGCACGATCTCTAACACCTTTCGTAACATCCGATAGCTTTGATACGGACCAAACACCGCCAAAAAATCCTCCGGCCTCCGGCCACCTCCTTTAATAAAGGAGGAATAATTCTCCCTTTTACAAAGGGAGTCCGGCATAGCCGGGAGGGATTTCTCCAGCTCCCGCCCGCGCACAATGACTAGGCGCGGAAATTCTCCCTGTCCTGAGCTTGTCGAAGGATCTTTAGTAATAACGAGATAGATGAAACTCTTATCATCCTTTTCCCGCACATTGTACTTCGGCCAGTGCTTCTTAATAAGATTCGCTTCCAAGATAACAGCCTCCAACAAGGTCTCCGTCTGCTGATAGTCTAACTTCCGCGCCTGCGACACCATCTCCGCAATCCGAGCATCTTTCGCGATAAAATAACTCGCCACCCTCTTTTTCAAACTCCCCGCCCGGCCAATGTACAACGGCTTGCCTTTCGCGTCCCGCCAAAAATAGACCCCTGGCTTATCCGGGAACCCCTTCGCCACCTTTTTTAGTTTTTCCAATACCGTTCTCATTGAAAATTGGAAATTGGAAATTAACTTAGATACTCCTTCAAATACCTTCCCGTGTGCGACTTTGGATGCCGCGCCACCTCCTCTGGTGTACCGGCGACCAGCAACTTTCCGCCGCCATCCCCGGCTTCCGGCCCCATGTCTATTAAGTAATCCGCCGTTTTAATAACGTGCATGTTGTGCTCTATCAGCAAAACAGTATTCCCCTTGTCTATTAATCTTTCCAAAACCGCCAAAAGCATCTTCACGTCCTGATAATGCAAACCCGTTGTCGGCTCGTCTAAAATAAACAAGTCGTTGCGCGCCATCGGCCGCGCCAACTCCTTAGATAGCTTTATTCGCTGCGCCTCTCCGCCCGATAGAGTGGTTGCCGCCTGGCCCAACTTGATGTACTCCAAGCCCACATCCCGCAACACCCGCAGCTTATCCGAAATGGTGTACACATCCTCAAAAAGATCAAACGCCTCCTCTACCGTCATCTCCAATACATCTGCAATACTCTTCCCCTTGTGCTTCACCTCTAACGTCTCTCTATTAAATCGCTTTCCATTGCAAATATCACACTTCACTAGCACATCCGGCAAAAAGTGCATCTCAATCACCTTAAATCCCGCTCCCTGACACTCCTCGCATCGGCCGCCACCCTTAGCCGTTGGCACGTTAAAACTGAACCGGCTTGGTTTATAACCCCGCTCTCGCGCGTCTGCCGTGAGCGCGAACAGATCCCTGATAGGAGTGAACACCCCGGTATACGTCGCCGGGTTTGACCTTGGTGTCCGCCCGATAGGCGACTGATTTATCTCAATAACCTTGCGAACATACTCTGTCCCCATTATCTTGCTCACCCCCTTTATCCGGCTTTCAAAGCCGTGCAATTTTCTCTGCAGATTTTTATAGATCAAATGCACCAGTGTGCTCTTCCCACTACCACTTACCCCGGTCACACAAACAAGTCTGTTCAGCGGAACATTCACATCCAGGTTTTTGACATTGTGTTTGGTTGCGCCAACAATTTTTAACACTCCCTTATCCTTATTCCTTCGCTTCTCCGGCACCTCGATCTCAAGCTCTCCATTTAGATATTTGAGAGTTAGGGATTCTCCCTTTTTTAAAGGGAGTCCGCCGGAGGCGAGAGGGATTTTAGAAGTCCTCCGGCGCTCCGCGCCACCTCCTTTAAGAAAGGAGGAAGTCGCTCCCGCAATCACGATCTCGCCGCCATGCCTCCCCGGGCCGGGGCCTATCTCTACAAAAAAGTCTGACTCTTTAATAACTCGCTCGTCATGCTCCACCACAATAAGCGTATTTCCAAGTGCCCGCAACTCTTTCAAAATAGCGATCAACCGCTCGTTATCCCGCTCGTGCAAACCAATTGTCGGCTCGTCCAGCACATACAGCGTCCCCGACAGCTTTGACCCAATCTGGCTAGCCAACCTTATCCGCTGGCTCTCCCCGCCCGAAAGCGTACCACTCTCTCTATTTAGAGAAAGATAATCAAGTCCGACTTGCATCAAAAACTCCAACCTGTCCACCAGCTCTTTCAAAACATTCCGCGCTATTTTATTCTCATTCTCGGTTAAGTGGTTTTCCAAAGTACCAAAAAACTCATACGCCTTATCAATGGCCATCGCCACTATCTCATCAATATTTTTCCCTTCAATTTTAATAGAAAGCACCTCCGGCTTCAGCCGCTTACCATTACAAGCCGGGCACGGCGTTGAAGTCACCATATCTCGGCCAATACCATGACACTCTTCACACGCTCCATACGGACTGTTAAACGAAAACAGCCTCGGCTCTATCTCTGGAAAAGAAAAGCTATCTCGCGGACAAGTCCAATGAGCTGATAACATCAGCTCATTGTCCCGCATAGCTCCTTTAGGAGCGACGCGGGGCTTCTTCGCATCACCGAAAATAACCGTCAGCAACCCGCCGCCCTTATGAAGAGCTGTCTCCACCGCCTCAGTCAACCGGGTCATATTTTCCTTACTCTTGCCGATATCCCGCAGCAACACCTTATCCACAACCACCTCAATGTCATGCATGCCGTACCGCTTCAACTCCACTTTGTCGCGCAGTGACACAACCTCCCCGTCTATCCGCGCCTCACTAAAGCCCTCTCTAAACAAATCCTGTAAAAGTTGAAAATACTCCCCTTTCCGTCCGCGCACTACCGGTGCCAAGACAGTGACATAGTCATCACCCTTTTTTGACTCTCGACTATTGACTATCGACTCCCTTAATATCGTATCAATCATCTCATCCGGACTCATCTTCTTAATATGCACGCCACACTCCGGGCAGTACGGCTTCCCAACCCTGGCAAAAAGGATCCGCAAAAAATCGTAGATCTCCGTCAGCGTCCCAACAGTTGACCGCGGGTTATGACTGTGCGCCTTTTGATCAATTGCGATCGCCGGACTTAGACCCGTTATTTCATCCACATCCGGCTTATCCATCTGCCCTAAAAACTGCCGCGCGTATGGGCTGAGCGACTCCACATATCGCCGCTGCCCCTCTGCAAAAATAGTATCAAAAGCCAGGCTGCTCTTACCGCTTCCTGAAAGCCCGGTAAAAACTACCAGTTGGTCCCGCGGTATCTCCAGGTCCACGTTCTTCAAGTTGTGCACCCGCGCACCCTTTATGACTATTTTACCTGCCCCGTGATCACGTAATGATTTTACAGGGTTTACAAATTCCGGAGTTTTTTTAACTGCCATATATATAAATCTCCCCCGGTTTTAAATACCTAGGGGGTATATAGCAAATACTTTACCCATCTCAGACTAAAAAAGCAACCACAATCAAAACGGGGCAGGAACGTCAGTTCCTGCCCACGTCTCGCGATGGCGCAATTACGCGCCCATACTCAGGAGGCAGCATCCTTCTCCAGGCTCAGCAACTCCTCATCAGTCAGCCCAAGAAGAAGTACCCCGACTCCAACCTGAACATCTGCAGCAGCGGTGAGCGTACGACGAGCCTGCTCATCCGACACGCGATCATGATAGCTATTCCGTCTCTCGATGATCTTGCGCAGATTCTCTACCACCTCGTCCAGAGTCCGCACCATGCGGCCTCCTTTCTCCAACTCTTCCGAGCTGGCCAGGACGGATATCACCCTGGCCAATTCAGAAACTTAAAAAGCACCCTTGCTGGGTGCTCCTTCATCTCCACTTCTAGGCTTATCTAGAAAGCGACAAGGAAACACCCGCGTGAGCGCTTCTTCATGCTCTTCTTAGTTGCAGCTGATACAAATATCATCTTAAGCTCACTTTACCAAATCCAGGCCTAAGGTCAAGCCTCAGTCAAACTCCTTGATCGTGCTTTTGGTACTTTGCGGGGTGATTTTGTGTTTTTTGTTATACGCCAATTGAATCTTGCGGCGGCGCTCACACTCACTAATCGCCCGTTTTATCGAACCGGTCATCTGGTCCGCATACAAAATAGCTCGCCCGCCCACGTTTCTGGCCGCTCTACCCATAGTTTGAATAAGCGAAACTTCGCTACGCAAAAAACCTTCTCGGTCAGCATCCAAAATAGCTACCAAGGAAACTTCCGGCAGATCCAATCCTTCCCTTAAGAGATTAACACCTACCAGCACGTCAAAATCGCCCCGGCGAAACTCTTCCAAAATCTTGGTCCGCTCAAAAGTCTTTGTATCCGAATGCATAAATTTAGCCTGAAATCCTTTTTCATTTAAAAACCCGGCTAGCTCCTCTGCCATTTTCTTGGTCAATGTAATCACCAGCGACCGCTCCCCCTTCTTAGTGGTCGCAATCGCCTCTTCCATCACGTCATCCACCTGACTTAGATTCTTTTCCCGGTCAAATACCGGCCGTACCTCAATCGGCGGATCTACCAAACCGGTCGGCCGCACGATCTGCTCCAAAACCTTAGTAGAATGCTCACGCTCATATTCCGCCGGCGTCGCCGAGGTGAAAATCACTTGGCCAACTCGCTCCTCAAACTCCTTAAAATTCAGCGGCCGGTTATCCAGCGCGCTCGGCAGTCGCCAACCAAACTCCACCAAAACCTTTTTTCGCGCCTGGTCACCTGCATACATCCCTCGGACCTGTGGCACGGCAATATGGCTCTCGTCTATGATCGTCAGGAAGTCTGGCTCCGTTTCGTTCGGCCCGCCTTCGCTCTGCGAGCCTTGGCGAGGCTTCGCCGCCCCTTTGGGGCGTCTCGGAAAATAGGCCATCAGCGTATCCGGCGGAGAGCCCGGCGGCTTTCCAGACAAATGCCGGCTGTAGTTCTCAATGCCGTGGCAAAAGCCGAGTGTCGCAATCATCTCTATGTCATACTTTGTCCGCCGCTCTAACCGCTCCGCCTCCAGCAACAAACCATTTTTATTTAAATGCACCAACCGCTCCTTAAGCTCTGCCTTGATATCTTTTAGCGCCCGCTCTCGCTCCGGTAATGTAGTTACAAAATGCTTAGGCGGGAAAATAATCAGATCGCGCAACTCTTCAATAACCTTACGACTAACCGCATCTACAACCGCTAAATCAATAACTTTATTACCTTCTAACCCGATCCGATAAGCTATCTGCTCACTTGCTGGGTAAACTTCAAAAACATCTCCCACCACCCGAAAAGTCCCACGCTTTTGTCCGACATTGTTCCGAGTAAAGCCAATCTTCACTAGCCACTTGATAAGGGCAGACCGGCTAATCATCCGACCGATATCCAAACCAATAACCGAATCAAAATAATTCTCGGGCACGCCAAGATTATAAATACAACTAACCGATGCCACCACAATCACATCACTCCGCGTTAGCAGCGAACTTGTCGCCACGTGTCGATACCTGTCTATCTGCTCGTTAATCATCGCCTCTTTTTCAATATAGGTATCCGTCACCGGCAGATACGCCTCTGGCTGGTAGTAGTCGTAATAAGAAACAAAATAACAAACCTTATTATTTGGAAAAAATGCCTTGTACTCCTGATACAGCTGCGCCGCCAAAGTTTTGTTTGGCGCAATCACAAGCGTCGGCTTCTGCACCTGCGCGATAACATTGGCCATGGTAAAAGTCTTACCAGAGCCCGTCACACCCAACAAGGTCTGAAAACGTTCTCCTTTTTTCAAACCATCAACTAGCCCCTTGATCGCTTGAGGCTGGTCACCAGACGGCTTAAATTCAGATTCTAGTTGAAATTTCATGAAAATTTCTAAAATTTTCGCCCCATGAGATGGCTCAAGGCACCTATCTCTTCGGGGTCGCAAACGCTCAAATCCCCCGGGTTTTAAAACCATAGGGGGAACTCTGACGCTATTCAATTACTGACCACTATACCAGCGCTCTAAAAAAATACAACCGGCACCAAAAAACTCCCCGAAGGGAGCTTTTTGATTAGGCTTACATGCCTGCATTTTCTTCAGCCGGAGCAGCCGGAGCAGGGGTCTCCTCTGCAGGAGCAGCCGGAGCCGCTTCAGCTGGAGTAGCTTCCGGAGCCGGAGCCGCAGTGGTCTCCTCGGCCGGAGCCGGAGTTGCCTGCTGGTCATCGCCAGCTGGGTTCATGGTTGTTTCGTCCATAGTAGTAGTGAATTTATCTCAATATTATCTCAAGTGAGACAAATTCTAAATCGATTAATAACAATGGTCGACCTATGGTAGCCCTTGTGGGGCTAAAAATTAAAACGTGGCGGTAAGCCACCTCGGTACCTTACCACACTGACCAGATATGACAACCCCTTCCAATCTTCTAATTTCCTAATTCCTGCCTGCCGGCAGGCAGGTCCCAATTTTCTCTCTTGGATGCTTATGCTGAATGTGCCCGGCGATGGGAAATGCGAGGGCGATTATCAAAACATTCTTGATGATATACTGCCCTTCCAGCGTTGGTACAAACCACGCAGACCAGGTATGCGCCGGCATAAGCAACAGTGGTAGCGACGTCATCACCAAATGCACGCCCAAGACCAAAATAGCCGCGCGCTCCGCGCGCGGGATCAAAAACAATATACCGATAAGCACCTCAAACACTCCAAACCAAACCAAAAAAGTGGCGGACTCCATAAATGGCATCGTGATCGCCAGTAAATCACTCACCATCTGACTGGCCGGACTAAAGGCAAACACTTTCAAGATGCCGAACCAAAAAAAGACCACAAACAAAGCTATACGAGCCATGGGCGCCGAGTTCTCGCCCAAAAAACGTAGTATATGCCTATCAAACCACCTCATGCCTTCCATTATAGCAGGTCCTCGCCTTCCTGTTGTTCTAATTCTTCCACTTTTCCGCCCAACTTTCGCAGACGCTTGTACAAAAAGTAGGCCATTAACGTAATTATCAATATCCCTAAAGAGCTCAACCCAATGAAAAGAAAAGGTTTCTGATCAACCAGCGCCGAACTGATATAAACCGCTAAAATAGCGAATGGGAAGTCGGTGACTATCGTTATCCAAAAATACGACCAAAAAGGATAGCGCAGAACGCCCAAGGTATACGAAGCTATCTCCGCAGGCATAGCAAACCGAAACAAGAAAACCAACCAAAACTCAGTGCGACCCTCAAGCTGATTACGCCAAGCATCAATTCGCCTGAATATCTTGAAATGTCTTATAAATCGCGAAAAATAAAGCCCAACCCAATATGCAAAAATAGCGCCAACAACCCAACTCACCATTACCAATACAAAGGTCGCCGGCCGACCCCAAAGATCATTCGCTATCGGCACAAGTGGCGTACTTGAAAAAAATGAAAGCATCGCCGAAAGCACCGTTAGTAAGACAAACACTAGCACAGCCAAAGGCTCATTCGAGACCACCACTCCTTCAAAAAAAGTCAGCAAAGAATCATACATTCGCTGCCAATCATCGCTAAGGTACCAAACTCCAAAACCAACCAAGGCCGTCAAAAGAAAGACAGTCAAGTTTCGCACTGTCAGCAAACGGTTTAAAAAATGCTTCCCTGATGAATTCATAAACCAAGCTCCTTCTTTAAAGCCTCGCGCCCGCCCGACTTAGCGCACATCTGAAGCATTGAAAGGGCCACGTCCGGATTACGAAAATCATCTTTTAAAATAATCTCCATCATCTCATCAAAAGAAACATATCGCACCGAAAGCTTCTCGCCACCATCGGCCGCCGGCTCCCCCACCGCTTCGCATCCGTGAGCAATAAAAGTATACAGCGCCCAGTCTGTCTTACCTGTAAACTGCCGCACACTCCAAAGAGTGCAATGTGCCGCTTTATAACCGGTCTCTTCCCTCAGCTCACGCTCTGCCGCCGCCAAAGGCTCTTCACCGGAGTCAATGACCCCGCACACAAAACCAACCAAAGAACTCTGCCAACCCGGCTGTAACTGATCAAGCAAGATAATTCGCCCATCCACAGTCACAGGAATAACCACCACTGAGTCTTTCTTTTTCCGCAAGGTTTCAAAAGATTGCGTGCTGCCGTCAAACATCTTTTGCTGCCACTGATAGACATCATAAATAACGCCTTCAAAAACACGCTTCGCCTCCTTTGGTACTTTTTGATGCGGCTCCGGCCGTGAGACATTCATATTAAATACTTCAATTTTTAAATCTTTAAATTCCGGCGCTTGCGTAGCAAAACGCCGATGCCGAGAGCCGTCAACCCAAGCGTTGCCGAAGCCGCGAATGTCCGTGATCTATCCAAGTCACACGCAACCGTCTCACACAGCTCACTCTCTTGAAATGGATACAAATAGAGTACATAACCATTCGGCATGTGTAAAATTGGAAACACCGCCCGCAACACCATCAGCAGCCAGATAACTGCAAACACCGCCTGCTCTCGCGGAGAAAGTGACCGCAACCAACGGCGTAAATCTCTAACTATGTATTTGTAAATTTGTACCATGAAGCTTTCTGAGCGCATTCGCATTATTACCTTGTGCCCATTAGCATTATTCGCGATTACTTTAACAAAAATAGCGCAAAAAGTACTGCTAAGGCAATCCGATACGCGCCAAAGCCGATAAAAGTATGGCTCTGAATAAAGCGTAGCAACCAGCGCACCACCCCAAGCGCCACCACGAATGAAATCAGAAAACCAATACCGAGCAACCCAAACTGACCACTGGAAAAGCCGCCGCCGGTTTCCAGCAGATCAAGCCCCGAGGCGGCCAGCATCGTCGGAACAGCTAACAGAAAAGAAAACTCCACAATCGCTTGCCGGCGCAGACCCATCACCAAACCACCCACAATGGTTGCAGCTGCTCGGCTTACCCCCGGAACCACGGCAAGCGACTGAAACAGTCCAATGGTTACTGCTTGTCGGTACGTCATTTTTTCCACAGCCACCACCGCCTCCTCTGGCTCAGTATGCCAAAGCTCAAATACGATCAAGGCCAAACCACCAAGCGCCAGCGCCCAAAGCACCACTAAATTACTTCCAAGTAAAACTTCTTTAATAAAAGGGTAAAGCAGTAATCCAACCAGCGCCGTTGGCACAAACGCAGCCGCCACCCGCCAGAAAACACGCCGCGAAAACAACAAAGTTCGCCAATACAAAACCACCACGGCCAAAATAGCACCCAACTGAATTACGATCTCAAATGTCTTTAAAAACTCAGTTGTCGGAAGCGCCAGCGCGTGAGCGGTCAACATCAAATGCCCGGTAGAAGAAATAGGCAAAAACTCTGTGACCCCCTCTACAATACCTAAAATAACCGCATCTAATACTCCCATCATCTAAGGATAGCATGGTAAAATAAAATCATGAGTATTCGCCTCTCCACACTGCTTAAAGCCAGCTGGTTCAACTGGAAAAAAGATAACGCCCCGCGCATCGGCGCCGCTTTAGCGTACTACGCCGTCTTTTCAATCGCGCCCATCATCCTTATTTTAATAGGTATCTCTCGACTTATCTTTGAACAAGAGACTGCTCGCACTCAACTATTATTCCAATTGGAAAAAGTCCTTGGGCCAGCCGGTAGCCAAGTCGCCGACATTATTTTAGACAACGCCGCTCAGCTGACTGCCAAAGGTGGCACGATCACCACCATCATCGCCGGCATCATCATTCTTGTCGGTGCCACCGCCATCTTCCGCCAAATGAAAGGCGCCATGGATACGATCTGGAGCAGTCAGGCTAAACAAAAGCACGGCAGTGTCCGCGCCTTTGTTTTTAAAAATGTGCTCGCCCTGCTAATGCTAATCGGCACCGGTCTACTGCTCATCAGCTCCTTCCTCATCACCACAATCATCAATATCATCGTTACAAGCGCACCAGGCAATCTTGGCTCGCCAATGCTCGTTGAAGTTATTAACAATCTTGTCTCACTCATAATTATCGCGTTCGTCTTTATCGTCACCCTGAAACTCCTCGCCAGCATCAAACTTAAGATCCTTCAGATCCTCCCGGGTGCCTTCATCGCCTCTCTACTCTTCCTCCTCGGCCGACTCGCCTTTGGTTTTTATCTAGCCTACTCCAATCTCGGCACCACCTACGGCGCCGTGGGTGCGTTTGTCGTCTTCCTATTCTGGCTCTACTACTCCGCTCAAATATTCCTCTTCGGCGTGGAGTTCACCAAAGTCTTCGCCCTAGCGCGCAAGTAGTGAACTCCTCCTCTTACCGCGCCCGTCCGTAGTCTTGACGAAGGTTCCCGATTTGTCCGCGAGGAACGAGCGGATACAAATCGCAATGCCTGTGGTAAGGGAGATAAAGGGAAACTGGAAGAGGCTATGTCCCACACACGTTCCGAAGTCCCACTTCGGAACATGTGTGGGAGCGATCAAAACCCGCCTCTTTTTCCTGCATTTCCCAAGTCTTGACCCCCACACCATATAGAGCAGCAGGTGTGCACCGTCTGACCAAGACAGTTCTGCTCTATATGGTGTGGGGGTTGACAGAATAGCAAAAAGTATGCAATAATTAAAGGTAGACCCTAATAGTGGGGTTTGGAGGACTAGAGATGAACGGTAAGTGGCACCCTTTGGCGACTCATGGTGCGGCGGTCGCAATGGCGATCCTGGTCGCCCTGAGCATTCAGTATGCCCGCCGGCAGACCACCCAGGACGCGGAGCCGACGACGCTGGTAGAGAACTTCATGGCCTACCAGGCCACGGCACTGGACGTGCAACTGCACGTCGTCACGCTTCCCAAGCAACACCGGCAGACCGGCCTGCATACGTTCCTTGCCGAATACCGCGGCACCGGCGAGAAGCACCAGGTGGTGACCTTCGCTCCCGAAGGAGTGAAGTTCGTCAACCAGGTCGTCACCGTCACGCAGTACATGTACGCGGACGGCGACACGGTCCACTACTTCAAGTGAAGGAGAACGCGATGAGAGCACTGATCCGATTCCTGTGGTGGCTGGTCCGCCCCCTGCCCGGATGTCCCTGCTGCGGGCGCCCCGTGCCCGCGCAAACCCCCATCATCCACATTTGCGAGTGAAGAACACTCGCCAACCCCCAACGCACCGACCCCCGGCAGAAGTTCTGTCCGGGGGTCGTGTACATTCCAACAACAAAACTCATAACTCCCCTAACCCCTCTTAGCTTAAGAGGGGGACTCGCTCTACTTCATCTTCGCCTGCACCTTCTCACTCTCTAGGTACGCCAATACATCCGGCGTCCGGCACGACGTATCGCCATAATCCACCTCGATCTCAAACTCCTTAATGCGACTCGCTACAGCGAGCGCTTTTTTGTATAACGTCTTGTTCCGTGTGCCAATAGCCATCACCGCGTACAACATCCCCTCCTGCACCCAGTTCTTCGCTTTGCGAATCTGTCGTTCAACCCGCTTTAAATAAACTTCAAAATCCTTAGCCGGCAATACGTCTTTTTCTAACTTAGCCACCTGACCTATCAAGATATACGCCGCCCGCTCTATCCATTCGTTACTGCTCTTTAACCACTGCTTCACTTTCCGTCCTACCAACTTTGGCTCCAGCTTCGGCACGAGTAACTGCGCTATCTTGTCCGACAGATCCCAGTAGTCCACCTCGCTCATCCACTGGTCCAACTGCGCCTCCGTCATCTTCTCCGGCTCTTCAATCAGCACCGCTAACAGACGCGCGTCGTGAATCCCGGTCTCCCAAAGCTGGATTGCCAGATTATGCTGACGGCCGATATTACTCGCCAACTGCTTCAACTGAGTCAGATTCACCCCAAAATAGGCTCGGATATCCATACCCAGCCTCTGCCAGACGGCAATCGCCCGCGTATCCCGCCGCGCCTCTAATTCTGCCAAAACTTGTTCCAGTCTCATGACCCCAATCATACCCAGAGATTTCGCCAAACGCAAATTGACCTAAATTGAAAATTTAGTTATTAGTCATTCCTTAGAAATTAGAATAATTAGGTCAATTAGAAATTACGAGTTCCTTAGAATTCGCTCTACTTCTTTCTTGTACATCTCCACTCCCGGCTGGTCAAAAGCATTCACATTCAATAGCTTGCCAAGGTACATTATCTCCACCATCTTCCACATCATAAACTGCCCAAGCGAATACTCGTTTATCCCCGGAAGCACAACATCCACAAACGGCAGGTCACTCTTCTGATACGCTTCTTCCACTCCCTGCAAAATAACCGCCATCAACTCGTCCGCAGTCTTACCCGCTGCTTGCGCGCTGTGCTCTTTAAAAAACTCGTTGGCAACCGGCAAGCCGTGGTTACGCCGATCACTACTCCAAACAAAAGTCGTTAACCGATTCTTCGGCCCGCCAAAGTACTGCTGTCCGGTCGCGTGCAAGTCCACCGAACCAACAGAGACTGTCGGTAGCAGACCAATTCGTACCTCTTTACCATCTAAGTCGTGCTCTTTCCCAAGACACTCTGCAAGCAACTGCCGATTCCACTTCCCCAAGCTCTCCAACTCCGGATGAAACACAAACATATCCGCTACCCGCACACCCGCCTGATAATGCAAAAAATGTCCGATAGCGCTGCGCGCGGCTGAGTTCTTAGTCACTGACTCGCTCAAACAGTGCTCCCTCATCGACTGCGCCCCTTCTAAGAGCGCCCGAATATCAAACCCTGCCGCCGCAAGCGGAAAAAGTCCAGCCGCTGTGAAAATTGAGTAGCGCCCGCCAACCGCTAGCGGAATAGACAACCGCTTAATGTCATGATCGCCGGCCCACTCCCAAAACTTGTTCTCCGGCGCCGTTATCACCACCAACCGCTCCTTAGCGACCGCGCCAAACTGCCGCGTCAAAAGCTTCATCAGAAACTCGCCGTTAAACATAGTCTCTATCGTCGTTCCCGACTTTGTCACCAGCACCACCAACACCTCCTCCGGACTATTTATCCTATGTTCTAAAAAACTGCTAAACCGAGCTAGCCACTCCGGGTCACACGTATCCGCGAACAACATCTTCGGAAAACTTGCCGGCTCCAGCACATCAAAGTGTCCACGCAAGCTATCATAAATAGCTTTACTGCCCAAATTAGAACCGCCAATACCCACGACAACCACATACTTTAATGCATGGTTCACTGTCTTGCTTTTCATATCCAAGACCGCCTTCAAAGCCTCGTGATCAAAAGGTGTCGTAATTGCATACTCCCCCCGGCCGTCTTTTCTTGTACGAGCAGTATGAACCAGCTCATCAATATACGGACGCATCGAAGCGCCCACCTCCTTCATCCTCTGCTCGCTAACGAGCATATGTTCAAATCTTATCTCCATAGCCTAGATAACGTACAACACGTTAATCAAATATCCAGCCAACAAAAATAAAATGCCAAGCACACCAATCGTCTGCTCGCTCCGCATCACCTTAAAAACCTTATCATCTATTTTATGCTCCTTCCAAAAGCGAAAGTGCACCATAATAGCCGTGTAGGCGATCATCACCTCACCCAAAAACTGCAATGTCGTTGCCCAAAATTCATACATCCATTTTATAATACCATATCTAACCGGCGACGCACTCATTAAACTCTCGCACCTCAGCATTGTAACTCTCAACTAACTCCTTAGTAGCATCCGCAAGTTTATTATACTCCTCTACCAGCGCATTATACTCGCCGCGCAGTTGTTCATGCCTCTGTCTGTTGCCACGCTCCTTATCCAACTCCTCCTTTCTGTTTTGCAGCTCTCGTTCAAGCTGATCGATCTTGTTTTTATTACCCTCAAGCAACAATAGCAAGGATTCACTTGGACTCTCGCACACGCTCGCCGGCACACCAAACTCCTGTACCGCCATCCAAACCTCTCCGCCAGAGGCGGATCCGCCTTCGGCGGAAAACTCCCCCTTTTGTACTGCCACGCCTATTTCCATAAAACGATCATGCATAATATTAGCCCTGTGCCCCGGGCTATTCATCCAAGCAGTGACAAGATCCGCATCGTCATCATAGTTCCCCAAGGCCAAATTCTCACCAACCATAAGAAACTGGTAGCCCACTTCTTCGGCCAGCTCTCCCGGTCCCTCGCCTGTAGGCGACTCGTGCTCAAAATACTGACGCGCAAACATATCCGCCGCCTTATTAGAAGCAGCAACAGACAACTGCGCGTTCACCCGCAGTGGCGGCAAGCCCTCTGCCGCGCGCCGCGCGTTAGTCTCCCGAACAACACCCTCCACGGTCAAAACAGTATCACGGGTAACAAAAGAACCCCGAAGCGGTGTGCTCGTTAATACCTTTTCTTTCAAATCCGTAACCGCTAACTGGACAGTGGCAAAACGATCCGACTGTCTAATCTCCGAAAAAATAATCGCTAAATCAGCCCGCCAATAATAAACCGCCCCCGCAACCAGCAATAAAAACAATAAAGTTTTAAATCTCATAGTGGCGAGTTCGCATTACATGTCCCGTGGGAGCGAAGCAACTTTACGGGATTACCTGAAGTCAATTCGCATTATTAGCGCCTGCCTACGGCAGGCAGGCCTGCCTGCCGTAGGCAGGCCTGCCTGCCGTAGGCAGGAATACTACTCAACAATTCCTGCCAGATCAATGGTCTGCACCTTGGTCATCTGACCAAAGCTACCACCAGTCGTAGTCCTCCGAGAGTAGGTCTCAATTAGCTGACCATTCTGGTACACACCAAGTTGCTCTCTGCTACCGGCCCCAACACACTCTGCGAAAGTAATCGGCCGCGCATTCGCTCCGGAGACAAATGAAGCCGCGCCACTCGGTACCGCTATCTCTGAGCAAGTACCACCATACTCACCAAGGCGATACGGCAGTACATCAATAGCAATCTGATTACGAGTAAAACCAACGAACTGGGTTCTGACCATAGTATTGCCCGCGCTTCCAGTGGAGAAAAGCCAGTCAATGTCGCTAAACGCATATACATCGCCACCGGCAGTTACCGGGCTCATGTTCATCGCCCCCTGACCACGCGGCTCGGAAACCTCTTCGCCGTCTTCGTCAGAGTCATCACCCAGAGTATCGCCGTTCAAAGATGTCTCGTCTCCGTTAGTTACATCCGTGCCATCTTCGTCTTGACGGTCACCACCGGAAACCAAGATGATCAAAAGGATTAATATAATGATAACAATAATGCCTGTCCATCCGCGGCTCTTGCGTCCGCCTTCCGGCTGCTTACCCTGACCACCGCCAAAAGACTGAGACGGCTGGTTCATCTGACTACCAGATGACTGACCAGGCTGCTGATTGTTTTGATCGTTCATACCTATTTTTGTAATAAAAATTAAACATTAGTAATTAATAAGTGATGTTCACATTATCACGTCCGGGCAAAGAAATAAAGGTCGTAGAAATATCACTCCCCAATTCGAAAACTCTCCACAATAGCCTCCACACTATCTTCGTGCGCAGCCACACCCTCCTCTAGCATAGTACCGCGAACCACAAACCCGACTCCTGTATCTACCAAAACACCAACCTCTCGAAAATGCAACACGCCGTCAGGAACACGAAGCTGACCGCTGACCGAGTAGCCCTGAATCTCATCACTCACCAGCCGCTCCTCAAACCCGTCAATAGTATAGTCCGAGTTTGCCCGCAACGCCGCCTCCAACTCCTTGATCAGCTGACTGGTCCCACCCGGCTCCGTCAAAGCCTCGTTCTCCACAAACCCAATAGCCACATACGCCATGGCGTCCGGGCTTGTGATTATAGTCGCCACACCTTCAACCGGCGGACTTTCATTCAAGCGCCAAGAACGCGGATACTGAACGGTATACGCATCTGCAGGCGCCGTGTAAGCAACAAAATCCAAGGTCGAAGTGGCGTTTCCATTATGGGTATCATCAGGCAGTTTAGCACCGCGATCCGTAGCAAGGGCAATGATAAGAGCACCAACCGCAAGTAGTATAAGAATCGGTATAACAATTTTTCGCATCATATAGGTTTACTGTAGTTAGGTCTGTGTGAGATTATAATGAGGATGCCCCCAAGGAGCTCTCACAGAGCTATGGTATTCTATTATTTATGACAAGTGCTCAAAAAAATAAGATTCGCGTTGGCCGCTCATCTGCCGGCCTCGGTATTTTCGCTCTCAAAGAACTGCGCAAAAATGAACTGGTCGGCGAGTACACCGGCGAGAAGATAAGTGCCGCCGAAGGCGACCGGCGCGGCGGCAAATATCTATTCACGATAGATAAGCAAACTGTTATCGACGGCAAAAGTCGGCGCAACACTGCCCGCTACTTTAACCACTCCTGCAAACCAAACTGCTACGTCGAGATAAACGAACGCACCAAGCGCATCTTCATCCACGCCAAGCGACGGGTCCTGCCCGGCGAAGAGCTCACCTACAATTACGGCAAAGAGTACTTCAACGAATACATCAAACCCTTTGGCTGCAAATGCACTGCGCACGCGAGCAAAAACTAGAACCTCTTTCGTGGCAGCGAACTCAACACTATCTCCAACGCCTCATCCAGATCATCAGTTATCGTCCAGATGCGTAGATCTTCCGGGTCTACCGCCTGATGACGCTCATAAACAACCCTCTCTAACCAGTGAGCCAGTGGCCTCCAATAATCTTCACCAATCAAGATAACCGGAATATCATCCTGAATCTTCTTGGTCTGAATAAGAGTGATTATTTCAAAAAACTCATCCAGCGTGCCAAAGCCTCCTGGGAAAAACACATACGCCTGAGCCGAAAAAGCCATCATCACCTTCCGCGTGAAAAAGTAATAAAACCCCATCCCCTCGCGCACGTATTTATTAATGCGCTGCTCAGTCGGCAACTGAATATTCAACCCGACCGAACCGGCATTAGCCTCCATCGCTCCTTGATTTCCGGCCGCCATAATTCCGCCGCCTCCGCCCGTGACGACCGTGAAACCTTCTTCTCCAAGCATCTTTGCCAACTCTCTTGCCTGCTCATAATGCTCATCGCCCTCCGGAAAGCGCGCCGATCCCCAAAAAGTAACCGTCTTATCTTGGTCCAAATGATCTACAAAAGAAAAACCTTCCTCAAACTCTTTCCGGATCCTTTCAAGCCTCTGCTCAGAGTCATATTGATGCTCTTCATTGTTATGATTCATGACATTAGTATACCAAAATAAAGCGACCTTGGCTGTTACTCCCCGCCATGGATTACAAAACTAGGCTCGTAATCCAGAACTTACAGACCTTCTTCTGTATCTGCGGCTACGTCTGCATCAGTTGATGTGTCTGCGGCCACTTCCTCAGAACCCAAGAAAATCTCGATCTCCGCAGTTGCGCGCAAGCTTGCCAAGACGGATTCTAAAACCGTGTTCAACTTTTGCTGACCGATCTGACTTGAAAGCTGAGCCTGCACCTCTTCAAAGCTCGGTACATTCTCCTGCCCCTCGGTAAGCTGAACATACAAAGCGTTCACCTCTTCTTCGGTCACCGTCAGATTATTCTCAGCCTGTAGCTCCGCCGCGTACTGTTGCAAAACTAATTGAGTCTTCACATCCGCTCGTACGTCAGCCTCGCTCAAACTGTTTTGTACCAACGCGGCCTGAAAAGCCTCTGGAGACTCAAAGCTACCAACAACAACCTCAAACTGCGCGTCTGCCTGTTCAGCAGTGACGACAATACCGCGCTCCGCGGCGTCCTGTAGAACAAGTTGCTGGTCAACCATCTGATTCAAAATATCAAGCTTCTGAGCATCAGTCTCAACCGCCTGACCCTGCCCAGCCAAAAGCGCTAAGCGTTGATCTAGCCGCGCCTGCGTGATAACTTCCCCATTCACAACTGCCACAGTATCACCTTCAGGCTGCGCTGGCGCGCTGTCGCCGTTGTACCACAAGGCCACGCCGATAAGCACAACAACAATGATAATTCCCAAAATCCATCCCCATGCTTTAGACATAATATATAGTTAAAGATGTTAATTACTTTTTAAGCCTGACTCCATTGTAAACCCTGAAAACAAGATGTCAACCAGATAATAAAATCTAGCCGGATTTCTAACCACCTAGGTACTGCGACGGCAAAAAAAGATTATGCCTCTTCTATATCTTCATCTCTACCAGTTGCAACTATGTGCGCATCTTCCCTGCAATCGCAAGAAACAAGCGGCTCGCCATGCTGAGAGCACTCCATTGCCTGACACATGCCGGGCTCCGGACTTACGCCACCGCAGTCACCGGTACAAACATAATGTTGTTGTTCCATTCCTTTATTGTACTCTTTTTACTAAAAACAAAAAGCCTAAGCCGCGGACGGATAATGTTTATGTTTTTAGTATATCTTCCATGAATCTAAAATGAAAACATAATTAAAATAGCAAGAGTCTTGCCAAGCGCAACTCATCATAGCCGTAACTATTACCAAGCTTCGCTCGCACCGGCGCGAGTAGTCGCCGGCCATCCTCGTCCAACCCACACTTCTCAAACGCGGCCGCTATCTTCTCCAGTCGCCCCGAATCAAACTCCTCATATTCTTTTGAAAGATCCAAAGGCTCACCGCGATTCTTCAGTTTTTCCAAATGGGCCACCACAGTCGCCTCTGTTATCCCCCGCTCTTGCGCTATTTGAGAAACCAAATGTCCATCTTGCACCAGTGCCAACGTTTTTTCATACGTATCCAGCTTCGCCGGCCGCCCAGCCTTAACTCCGGGCCGCGGCAACTCTCCGCCACAGCTCTTAATAAAAGCCTCTTGATGATCCTTCAACTCCGCCGCGTCCATAGTGCTTATCTGCGCGGCCGCATCCTCTGAGTCTCGCCGAAAACGAATGTCTTGCCCAAGCACCTCCGGGTGAACCTGCAGCGCGCGCTCGTTGTAACCGAGCAGATGCACACCGGAAAGCTCTCGCACCCGGGACAGAGCCACATAGCCCTGGCCAAACTCAAACGCCGCCGACAAATCAATAACCGCACCATCCATCGTCATCCCCTGACTCTTATGAATAGTAATCGCCCAGGCCAGCCGCAGCGGCACCTGCTTTATTCGCCCCTTTATCTTCCCGTCTTCTTCAATCATCCACTCCGCTGGCTCAATCACAATCTCCTTCCCATTTCGCGTCTGGATTATCGGATGCCCGCTACCCGGCTCAAACTGCGTCACCGTCCCGAGAGTGCCGTTACTAAAACCAAACTCCATGCTGTTCTTCGTACACATCACTGCCGCCCCAACTCGCAGAGCCAATGCCTCCGGAGACAAACAGCCCCGCTTAAGAGTCTGCACAAAACTATCCGCGCCAGAGCTCTCCATTGTGAAAACTTTTTCATCCGCCTCCAACTTAGACAACTCTCGCGCGTTGATATTATCCACATTCGCGTTGTGCGTGAACAGTCGCGGCAGATCCGGTTGCTGATCATGACTGTCAGCAACTCGAGAGTTAATCAACTCCTCGTGCGAAGCGTCCCAACTATCCGAACGAATTGCCTTTAACACCGCCAAAAACTCCGGATCTTCCTGTCGCCACTGCTCAGTTAAATAGCAAACTGTCGGCGCCAGCTCTGCCCAGGCCTGAGCCGTAAAAGCAAATGGCGCTCCGTCCGCAAGCCCACGGCTAATTGGTGGCAGTTGAAAAAAATCGCCAACCAGCACCACCTGCAACCCGCCAAACGGACGCTCATCCGCTCGCAAAGTTCGGCAAACCGTATCGATCATATCCAGAGTCCCCGCCGCGAGCATTGAGACCTCGTCAATAATCAACACCTCCGCACGCTTCACCCGCGCGCTAACAGCTCGACTACGCCCTATTCGTTCTAAATCCCCACGCTCCAGCGACGAAGCGATTCCGATCCCGCTCCAGGAATGAATGGTCCGACCGCCAATGTGCGTTGCCGCGATACCGGTTGAAGCGGTTATCGCCGGCTCCACGCCGCAAGAACGCAAATAAGCCACATACTCGTTAACAGTATGCGTCTTACCAGAGCCCGGCTCTCCGGTTAAAAAAACCGAGGCCCCTGTCTTCAATAAATCCAGCGCTTGCTCTTGAGTCATCTTCCCATTCTACCGCTCATCAGCTCCACCTCCAAATCTACAGCTTTAAAATGCGCTGTTTTAATCGCGTAAGGCGCGCTATAGCCAAAGCAAACTCCGCCTTTTGCCCGGAATCATACAGCGCCAGCTCCCTCAGCGAACGCTCCAGCTTTAACAAACACTCCGCAAACACATACCGCGTATAGCCATGATCAGCCTCGGCCACCTGATTCCGCGGATCACTGCTCAACCAAGCGTTCGTCTCCAACTGCTGGCCAACCTTATCCAGTAACACCGGCGCGTACCACTCCACCTCGGCCGCCGCCTCTGTATCCAACCACCACGCATCTTCGACAACGCCCGCCATAAACACCTCAAAAAGCTCATCAGCCCACTTGCCAACAGATCGCGACATCGGGTGATTACTATCTTTAAGTGGCGCGTGACACTCCGCGCACTCTCCAATAGCTGTTCGTTTTTGCGAGACCGGCAGCGCTCCTACGCTAACTTCCTCAAGCACAGCCCGCGCATCCGCAATCACATCCCAAGCTTCTTCAACTTCTTGCTTACTACACAAAAAACACGCCTTCTTATTACAAGGGATCCTCTGCCACTGACAGTCCCACCACTCCGGTATCTCCACTCCGGCAATACGCGCCGGCCGTGTCAGGGCAGGCACCAACTTCGTTTCATTCTTAGTCAACTGTTTGCTTTTATATGTATCCATCTTCTTTTCCATTATACCTGATTTTTCCTATTTCATACTAATCATTTCTTCACAAAACCTGTCGGCACAGCTTAACAAACTACCCCACCTACCGCAATCACCCCCAGCTAAGTAACCGATGTCGTTCTTCCTTTGCGCGTGGAAGTGCGGCCTCTGTTCATTGCAGTGGAATAGCATTCACTTGACAAACACAATATTACATGCTATAATTGTATATATAAAGGAGGTGATCACATGGAAACGATCACCCGATACACGAGCGAGCTCGCTTCGCTCGCTGGCGGACTGGCCGCCAGCGCCCTTGTCTTCGCGGTCTTGGGGCTCTGCCTCACGATCGCGACAGACCTACTCCTCGCACCCCTCTACGGAGCGAGGAAGTGGCGGATCACGCGAGCCGCGCCACGGTTCGTCGGCAACGTGATCCGATTCGCTTTCCTGATCCCCTACTGGATCGCGAAAGCGACCTGGCGCGTCGTCACCGCGTGACGACGCGCCGCGCGCCACCCATGCGCGCAGCCCCGAACGGCCCCGACAGAAGATCTGTCCGGGCCGTTTCGCATTTTATACCATCGCCTCTTCAAAAAACCGTTTTGGTTCCTTCTTAAAAACCGGTATCAATTCTCTGAATTTATCTTTACCAACTCTTGCCAAGATCTTTTTCGCAAACTCATTCCCGATTACATAAAAATAACCCATATCTCTAAAGCCATTCTCTTCCGACTCCTCCAACTCCGCAAAATCATCGGCCTGGCGCAGTCCGGCAAAAACCTCAAAAGCCTCTTTTCGATATTCATCATAGTTCCGTCCTTGCGCCTCGTGATGCCGCTCTAATGACTGACCGCTAACCAGCACTGCTATCCCCTCGTCCAAAATCCGAAAACGAATTGAATCCTTCAACTGTTCCACCGTCTCTATATCTTCATCAACCCGTCCCTCCTGCATCCAAGCATGAAACAACTCATGCGCCAACCCTTGTTCAACATCCTGCAACACATCGCTAATCTTCAACTGGTGCGGCAAGCTGACATACACCACCCCCTCGTCAAATCGATAATCCGCCGACTCATCGGTGGTAAATACAACCCGCAACTCCCGCGGACTCCAGTCCGGCAAAAATCTCGCCAATCTCGCCTCAGCCGCGGCTCTCAGCACTTCCACGTTATCCGCCAAAAGATCTCTAATCTTTAACAATCTTTCCCGGGCAGTCTCTTCTTGCGCCGACCGCCAGCGCCAGACCGCCTCCAGCGTCGCCTCCGGTAAAACTCCGGCCACTACCGCTTCCTCTATCTGCACCCGATTCGCGACAAACTCCTCCGCGCGCTCCGCCAACCACTTTTCTTTGTTTCCCAGTTCAGTTCTAATCGCTTCACCATACTGCGCCAACTCCGTATCTGAAGAAAAAGAAAATGAGACCTCCGTCAAGTCAACACTTCCCGTCACCACCTCCTTTCCCAGTATCTGTTCCTGTCGCATAAGGGACTTATTCTACCGTATCCAGATAAAAAGACCACTACCTTCGCATGTGCACCGTTTTGATCTGATGTCCAATCGTCTGCAATATAGCCCCAAAGACCATCGCCATCACCAACACGACCACGGCCCATCCCAAAACAGGAATTATTTTCAGTACAAACAACACCAACACCCCTAAGACCGCACTCTGCCAGCTCAATACCAAAGAGCTGTTTTTATTCAGTCTCTTCAACCACTTCAGCACCAACGCCCCAATAAACAAGGCACTCAGCAGCCCCAACAGTAGTAGCGCCACCATAAACCAAGCCATCACCAGTAACCCAATGTAAAACCCAATCGCACTCAACAAAAGCAGCGCAATCACAATCGGCGTTATCACAAACCCAGCCACGCCTATCCCCAGACTCTTCCACGTCTTGTGGTAAGCCGTATCAACAACATGTTGCGCAGTCGCTCCAAAAAAGCGCAGTACAAGCAACACCGCCAAGAAAACTGCCAACAAGCTAATCAAAAGTCCGGCGGTTAAAGCAGTACGCCGGCTTTGATGCTCAATTTTCTTAAACGAAATCTCCGACACATCCGCACCGGCAGCGACTACCGCCTCTCGGTAGCCACGATAAGATATCTCGCCGACTACCTGCGCCCCTGCACCAAAGACCAACCTCTCAGCCCGAATATCCACAGCGCCAGTTATAGAACTATTGATCTGGACTGAATCCGCGCTAATCTTCACGTCCCC